>ENA-ORXM01001020-ORXM01001020.1-marine-metagenome-genome-assembly--contig:-NODE-1020-length-42438-cov-5.725502_pt1 | contig 42438 bp, 28 predicted proteins | sample MGYA00237867_ERZ511480 | MGnify/ENA primary metagenome ERZ511480 (study PRJEB26309, sample SAMN06266103) | marine metagenome | isolation source: Algal blade | place: United Kingdom:Sidmouth, United...
TATGAATTAAATATCTGTTCCAAAATCCTATCCGTAATCAAATAGGTCGGTTTGACTCCTGTAGTTCCTAATCCTCCAGAAGCCAATGTACTGCCAGTTACCAAAGGGTTGTCAGACGCATAATAAGCATATCTTACTTTCACATCTTCACGAATGCTCTTGCGTATTTTCGAGGCCGATTGCACTGCTTTTTGATAATGTACCCCTTCCATTTCAAGACCGACAACATTCCATGTCGACTGCTTGAAAAATTTTAAGATATCCTTGTTCTGTAGCGATGTGCCCAGCACAGTGACCATAGTACCTTCAAAAACTTCTAGACCGAAACCTTCAAAATCTTCCGCACACAATTCGTTACGAAATGGATAATTATCTGCCGTACCCTCGAAAATATGGGCAGAGGGTATCATCAAATCGCCTTTCCCCCCTTCTAAAATACCCGCTTTTCCCATAATGGAAATCGAAGCAACATCTAAAAATATGGGCTTCTTTTTTTCGCTCCTATAAGGCTTCAGCAGTTCGTCGATACTCTCGTATGCCTGTTCACCAAAAGCATAATCCATAACAAAGATAAGTGGTTTTTTATCATCGGGCAGGCCATTGGGCAGTTCATAACAACACATTTCTTCGGTCATTTTGGCTGTATCGAACAATTGCACATCGATGTTGGTACCCGAAAAATCGTCGATGGAAATCATTCCGTTCTTTTTCGCGACCGCAATTACTTTGTTGCGCAATTCGGTATTTAATGGTGAACTTAAAGCCTCATAGATTTCCAGTGATTCTCTATCCGGAAACTCTTTTGCCAGCGCTTTTCTTGCAAAAAGGGAATTCATTACGCTGTGCATATTGGCACTAACAATATGTATCGGTCTTCTTAACAATCCGTTTTTACGTAGGGTCTCCTTTATGGTATTCGCCCATCGTTCGCCATGAATATGGTGACCAAGTCGTTCGCGTAGCAGGGCACTGAAAGTAATGGTACGCTTTTGACCTGTAACTTCTTCCTCTATTGCCAATTTGCCCAACCAATACATGATTTCTAAAAACCGTTCGGGTTCTTCTTTGGTAGCAAGTTGGTTATGCACCGTCATAATTTCAACAAAAGGGCGCCCCAGTATATTTGCGGTATGAATTAGGGCTACCTCCCTTTCGGCCTGTGTAAGCTCGTTCTTTTTTACGGCCTGCTCGAGTTTGACCCAATCGCGTATGGTTTCGTTCGTATCTTCGATCAATACCCGTTTACAGATTTTTTCCGATTCGATGAACAAAAAAGTCAGATGGGTCATGATATCATAAATATCGGAGCGACCCCGCGTAATTTCGATATTCATCTGTTCGTCATCTATGCGATAACAATTACGACGGCGCTTAGGCGGTACAATAGGGTCAAAGTGAGAACGACCGTAGCCTTCATCTGAAGTAAGGTTGATAAAACGGCACTGTTCTATACCTTTCGGAAGGCGCTCCAGTACGTAGATAAGTCCGTTTAATTCTGCCTTTTCCTCAGCAATTGAGCCATAAATTTCAGGACGCAGTTGCAAAAGGGCGTTTTTGAGCGATTCACCCGAAACACCCGTTGGCTTATAAAAGCCACGATTGAACAAATGCCGCATGGTAATGTAGAGGCGCTCGATAGCGTTGGTCGATTCTTGAGCACGTGTGGTGGTTGTCTTGCCCATAAACGGATTTCGGGCAAAATTACGATAATTTTCGATTTGGCGTAATCGAAGGTGTCTTAGTGCCCTTACTCTGAAGGAGGCCTATAACATACTTTACGGTATATTCTAAATTCGTAGTAATCGGCTCAAGATAAAATTGAGTTTTAAGCTTTTTACACCTCTGTAGATTTAATAGGTGTTAAGAAGATGAAGAACGCCTTGGATTTTCATAAAAAGACCTGAAGAACTAGGCCTTGAATTTTGAAAGACCTTCGGCGAGCTTCCGATCGTTCGAAAGTCGCTGCACCTTGTTCTGGCCACCCAGTTTACCGATTGATTTCATATAGTCTGTAAACCCGCCTTGCTTGATAGCGGTAATTTTTAAGGTCTGTAATATTTTCCCGTCGATAAGATCAAAATAATAACTGTTCTGCTTTTGAAGCGAATCATCTAAAATCTGAATGAATTTTGATAGGTCAGAGGGCTTCTTTTCAAACTCCACTAACCATTCATGATAGGGTAGCTCTTCATCTTCTGGGGTTATCTGTGGGGCGACCGTAAATTCGTTTATGCTCGCATCGGTAGCAGAAATAGCTTGTCGCATGGCCTGCTCGACTTCTTTCGCGATAACGTGTTCGCCAAAAGCCGAAATGAAATGTTTGATACGCCCCGAAACGATGATTTTATAGGGCTTAATAGAAATAAACTGAATGGTATCTCCCAAATTATAGGCCCAAAGTCCGGCATCCGTAGAAATAATCATGACGTAATTTACACCCAATTCTACCTGCTTCAGGGTAATTCGTTTCGGATGCGCTACGAAAAATTCATCGGCTTTTACGAATTCATAGAAAATTCCGGAGTTCAATAGAAGTAACATCCCTTTTTCGGTCTGGGAATCTTGGTAGGCAAAAAAACCTTCACTAGCGGGAAACAGTTCGATGCTATCTACTTTTCTACCAATCAAACCTTCGAATTTCGCGCGATAGGGCTCGTAATTGACACCGCCGTAAATGAACAGCTTAAAATTTTTAAAAAGTTCGCCAACCTTTTTTCCACTTTTGTCCTGTAGCCGCTCAAAGTACATTTGCACCCAAGAGGGAATGCCCGCAATAACGCTCATGTCTTCATTAATGGTCTCCTCAACAATAGTATCTACCTTGGTTTCCCAATCTTCGATACAATTCGTGTCCCAACTCGGCAAACGATTTTTTTGAAGATAGTTTGGCACATAATGCGCCGATATACCGGAAAGCCGGCCTAATTTGACACCGTTTTTTTCCTTTAGCACAGGGCTCCCTTGAAGGAAAATCATTTTCCCGTCTACGAAATCGACATTTCCGGTTTCTTGTATATAATTCAGTATAGCGTTTCGCGAAGCTTCGACCTGATACTTTATAGAAGTTTTAGTTATGGGGATATACTTTGCCCCAGAAGTAGTTCCTGATGTTTTCGCAAAATAGATGGGCTTGCCGGGCCAGAGGATATTTTCCTTTCCTGCAACTACATCTTCCACATAAGGCTTAAGCGCTTCATAATCGCGTATGGGGACTCGTTCTACGAAATCAGCATGCGAAGTTATCGCCCCAAATTCATGGTCCTTGCCGAACTTGGTTCCCGAGGCCTTTTTAATTAGACTCAAAAAAACCTGCTGTTGTATCGCAATGGGGTCATTCACCCATTTTGCGGTTTTGCGGGTAATGTACCAGGCGAATATTTTTGCTGCAAATGATTTTAGTGACACGGAATAAATTTCTGGTTTCGAGTGTCATTTCAGTTCTGCACTCAAAACTTTAAATTGTCAATTTTTCTCTTTTTTGGAACTAAAAATCTATATAATTCAAAGGATTCACGGTATTACCGTTACTCCAAAGCTCAAAATGAAGATGTGGCCCGGTGGTCAACTCACCCGTATTTCCAACGGAGGCAATAACTTCTCCTGCACGTACCACGTCACCTTGGGCTTTGCTCAAAGAACCGTTATGTTTATAAACACTTAACAAGCCCTCTTTATGTTCTAGAATGATAACGTATCCGGTATCGGCGGTCCATTCTGAAAAGATTACGGTGCCATTAGCTACCGCTTTAATAGGCGTGTCGGTGGGTGCGGTAACGTCAACGGCATAATGGCGTTTTGCTGCATCGTAAGTTTGTGAGATAGCACCGCTGAGCGGCGGAAAAAGTGCAATGGCCGAGCCTTCGATATTTCTTTCGAACAGATTGTATTTATCTTCCAGGGCGACCTCGGCCCTAAGCATAGAATCCTCCCTTATCGGGGTCAAGTCAATACTCGCAGGATCTATCTTAAACTGTTCCCGCAACGAATCGAGATTTACCTCGCTACTTTCGATCTCGCCGCGAAGTACCATTCTTATATTTTCTAAATACTTATTGGTATTATTTAAGTCGCGTACTAGAGAATCTGTCTTATAGGTCAAATCGGTCGCCTGCTTTTTTAGCCGCGTTGAAGAATAGCCAGGGATGTATTCGCGTAGCGGAGTGAAGGCAATCAATAGTGTTGTAAGCGCAATAAGCCCGATAATACATAGCGAGCCGGTTACAAAAACATTTAGGCGGCTTAACTTAAAAGAAATCTTTTCTTCAAAAGTACTTTCGTTAAGTATGACCAAGCGGTACTTGTGCAGCAGCTTTCTTTTGATTTCCTTTCTTTTCTTGACTTTTTTGGCCATAGTACACAAATATAAGGATGGAATTGAATTCAGTACTGCTTCTTTTAAAATTTATAACGTCCAGAATACAGTATTAAAAATAGATGCATAAAATCTTGATGTTTGGGACTGCTATGGCCTGAAACAATATTAACAGCAGTACAATTACTTTTTTTAGTACATTTGTTATCCATTAAATACGAAATTATGACAGCTTTACAGATATTTTTGGCAATCGGCCCATGGCAAATAGCCGTTGTAGTCGTAATTGTTCTCTTATTGTTCGGGGGAAAAAAGATTCCTGAACTCATGCGCGGCCTTGGTAGTGGCATCAAAGAATTTAAGGATGCCTCGAAGGAAGATGACCAGTTGGAAGATAAGAAAGAATAGTTAACTTTTCCGTTCGCTACAATATTTAAGAACCTTGATTCATTTCAGGGTTTTTTTATGTGAAATATCAATTTTATACCTATTGGTATTTATCTAGAATACCTTAATACTTCTTAGAACTCTACATACTCTCATTAAAAAGTATAAAACTCACGCTTTTTGACCTTTGATACCCCGAAAAACTGCAGGAAACCATTGAAAACTTATGGTTCACAACAAAATTCAGGGGGTCACACAACAAAAATTGAGACAGGCCAAATCTAATGTTAAAATTTGCGTTGTAATATAATATTATATGGTCTCTTCTCAAGCTACCTCAAGCTTGTTGCCCTGCGGCCAACCCAATTTTACAATTAGTTTATGCCCAACCTACTTAGAAAGCTACTGGCTTTGCTGCTTTTGGCGGTAACTACCAGTTTTACTTTTACACGTGGTTCGAAAACTACTATTCCCGAAAGTGCGACCGTCTCCTCGGCCGTCACTGATAATTCGGAAGCTGCCCTAGTGCCCACCTTTACCAATTGCCCTTCAGATATTACGAATGTCATGCCCAATTCGGGTGATTGTACTGCAGTCGTCAATTGGACCCCTCCGACCGCATCGGGTACCGGACCTGTCACCGTAACAAGCAATTATGATCCCGGTGATTCATTTTACGCCGGAACACATCGTGTGATTTACCGAGCTACCGATATCAACGGTACATCCTTTTGTGAATTTACTGTGGAGGTACTTGATAATCAACCTCCGGTAATAAACGTACCCGCGAATGTTAATACAACAGCAGACCCCGGTCTGTGTGGTGCCATAGTAACCTTTCCCTACCCACAAGCTACCGACAATTGTCCCGCTGGAGAAAGTGCTCCCATTGATGAGAACTTCGATAGTGGTACGGATCTCAGTACACAGTGTTATGACTTTGATGGCACTTTCATCGGAACGGATGGAGAAGTTAACGGTTCTGTTGGTGAGCTTGAGACCGTAGAACTTATAAACAATGATATTAGGTCATTTACAAGTCCATTGACCCAGTTTAACGGTACAGGAGAAATTTTCTTTGATCACAAAATAATTGCTGGTAGCCCAAGTGGTGATATCAGTAATGGTGCTAGATTAACGGTAAAGCTTATCAATACGGGTGGCGTAGAGACCATAATCTTTACCGAACTTTATTTAGATGAGAATGTACAAACCGAATACATACCTATAACGCAGAGCGGTAACTTTTACGTTCAGTTTGAATGGGAAACCAATCAGAACCGTAGTGATATTGCCTATCTAGACGATTTGTACATACCTGGATACGTAATCTCAGATACAACAGTAGTTACTTGTGGCGTTGCAAGACACAGAGTGGTTCAAATCGCTGGACAGCCGTATAGAAGTGGGCAAGAATTTCCTGTAGGTACGACCACTCTTGAATACCTTACTAGGGATGCAGCAGGAAATATTGGGTTTAACTCCTTTACCGTTACGGTAACCAATAATATCAATCCACCTGCAGGAAATGATGTCGAATACTGCGAGGGTACACCAGTTCCAGAGCTTTCCGTAACCGTAGGTGCAGGTGAAACCGTCGATTGGTACGACGCGGCAGTAGGCGGCACTTTGTTGTTGGCCGATAGCGCTACGTATACTCCTCCGGGACCAGGCAACTACTATGCGGAAACAAGAAACATCAGCACAGGTTGTGTAAGTGGAACTAGAAGAAGAATCCGTCTTATTGAAAATCCGCAACCCAACTCTCCAAGTGCTCCAAGCCCTATTGAATATTGCGTCAATGAAACAGCTACGCCTTTGACAGCTACCGGAGATCCGGGCAACATGATCAATTGGTATGATGCACCGACCGGAGGCACCATGTATGCTTCGGCACCTACTCCTGACACCACTATTGCCAGTACCACCTCATATTATGTTGAACAGGTCGATTCCTCTACTTTTTGTGTAAGTACAAGAACTGAAGTGGTCGTTACCGTATACTCAAGACCTACGGTGCCATCAATTACAACACCTATAGAATACTGCGTTGGCGATACCGCTGCACAATTAGATACCCACGCCTCAGGGACTAATTTGAGATGGTATGACGCCGCAACGGGCGGCTCGGAAATACCGGGCAGTACAATTCCGGATACCTCAAGCGCAGGAACCCAGTTTTTTTGGGTGACACAAACCGCCCCGTCGGGAGGAACCAATTGTGAAAGCACACGCGCAATGCTCACGGTAAACGTCAACAATCCACCTCTTATCACCACCCAGCCTACAGACCAAGAAATGTGTTCAGGTGGTACGGCCACATTTACAGGTGACGCATCAAATGCTAGTGGTTTTCAATGGCAATACTTTAATGGTGGAAGCTGGGATAATATTACCGATGATGCCATTTATAGTGGTGCAACTACTAACACCCTTACTATCACAGGAAATCCGCCAAGAAATCAATATCGACTCGGTGCTACCAGCCCTGGCGGAAGCTGCCCCGGTGTCTTTTCGAATCCGGCGGCCCTTACTATAAATCCGCTACCCAATGTTACTGCTAATGCAACCGATACCGAAATTTGCCAAGGGGAATCCGTGACATTAACCGGTTCAGGGGCGAACACCTACTCTTGGGACAACGGAGTGACCGATGGAGTGCCCTTTACTCCGGCCTCAACGACGACATATACCGTTACGGGTACAGATGCCAACGGATGTACGGATACCGATACCATTACCATTACCGTAAATCCGTTACCAACAATAACAGTTACCAGCGGGCCAACCTGTTCAACCGACCTTTCAACCTACGCAATTGACCTCTCCACATCGACCAACAATTTAACAACGACAGCTGGTACGGTATCCGACTTAGGAGGAGGTAATTTTACGGTTGATAATATACCCGCCGGAACGGACATTACATTAACGACCACAAATAGCAATGGATGCCCAAACACACTGGATATTACGGCACCCGATTGTAGCTGTCCTGCCATTAGCGCCCCTGTGAGTGGCGGAAACGCTGAATATTGCGCCGGAGATACCGTACCAACCATCACTGCATCGGTAAATGTTGGAGAAACTGTAGATTGGTACGATCAAGCCGCTGCCGGTACTTTACTGCTTTCCGATAATACAAGTTTTACCCCTGCCGGCCCAGGAACTTATTATGCCGAAGCCAGAAACACAACAACAGGTTGCGTCAGTGGAACACGAACTGCAATCATTGTAACCGAAAATGCACTACCTACCGTAACCGCAAACGCAACACAGACAACAATATGCGTAGGTGATTCCGTTACCCTTACAGGTTCAGGAGCAAATTCTTATACTTGGGACAATGGAGTGACGGACGGGGTGGCCTTTACACCGGCCTCAACGACAACTTATACCGTAACCGGTACGGATGCCAATGGCTGTATCAATACCGATACGATAACAATTACCGTGAATCCGCGGCCCGCAGTTACCGCCAACGCTACGGATACCGAAATATGCCAAGGGGAACCAGTCACATTAACTGGTTCAGGAGCAAATTCTTATACATGGGACAACGGTGTCAGTGACGGAGTAGCTTTTACACCAGCTTCTACCACAACCTATACAGTAACGGGAACTGATATTAACGGATGTACCGATACCGATACTATCACCGTTACCGTGAACCCGCGGCCCGCAGTTACCGCCAACGCTACGGATACCGAAATATGTCAAGGAGAATCTGTGACCCTGACTGGTTCAGGGGCGAACTCCTACACTTGGGACAACGGGGTGACCGACGGGGTGGCATTTACACCCGCCTCTACGACAACATACACTGTAACGGGTACCGATGCCAATGGATGTAACAACACCGATACCGTAACAATTACGGTAAACCCATTGCCAACATATACAGTTACTTCAGGACCCGCATGTGCGCCTGACCTTTTGACCTATTCCATTTCGATAAACACCGATGCTGACAGTGTAACCTCAGATGTAGGCGTTGCCACTATCACAAATACCGGTGGTAATGATTGGACAGTATCCGATATCCCCTCAGGGACGAATATCACCGTTACGGCCACCAATACCTCAACCTCTTGTTCCGCGCCCCAAAGTTTCACGGCACCTGATTGTAGTTGTCCGACTATTAATCCTCCGGTCAGCGGCGGTAACGCGGAATATTGTGCAGGCGATTCCGTACCGACCATCTCGGCATCCGTGAATTCAGGAGAAACGATAGACTGGTACGACCAAGCTGCAGCAGGTACATTGCTACTTACTGGCAATACCGATTTTATTCCGGCTGGTCCAGGAACATACTATGCGGAAGCTAGAAATACAACCACTAGCTGTGTGAGTACGACAAGAACCGCAATCACTGTAACTGAAAACCCATTACCTATAGTGACCGCAAATGCGACAGATACAGAACTATGCCAAGGTGAATCCGTGACCCTTACGGGTTCAGGAGCAAACTCCTATACCTGGGATAACGGTGTGGTCGATGGGGTCGCATTTACGCCAGCTTCCACCACGACATATACCGTTACGGGTACAGATGCCAATGGATGTCAAAATACCGATACCATTACAATTCAAGTGAACCCTTTGCCAACGGTAGTAGCCAACGCAACCGATACTGAAATATGCCAAGGGGAATCTGTGACCCTTACGGGTTCAGGGGCGAACTCCTATACTTGGGACAATGGTGTAACCGACGGGGGTGCCTTTGCGCCTACTTCCACAACGACCTATACCGTAACAGGTACAGATGCCAATGGATGCCAGAATACCGATACAATAACGATTACAGTTAACCCATTACCAACCGTAACGGCAAATGCGACACAAACTACCCTATGTGCAGGAGAGTCAGTGACCCTAACTGGTTCCGGAGCCAATTCCTATACATGGGACAACGGGGTGAGCGATGGGGTCGCCTTTGCACCGGCTACCACAACAACTTACACCGTAACCGGTACAGATAGCAACGGCTGTACGGATACCGATACAATTACGATTAACGTAAACCCGCTGCCGACATTTACGGTAACCACGGGACCGTCTTGTGCACCTGACCTTTTAAGCTATTCTATCTCAATAAATACTGATGCTGACAGTGTGGTCTCAGATGTAGGCGCCGCCACTATCACGAATACCGGTGGTAACGATTGGACCGTATCGAATATCCCTTCAGGAACGGATATCACGATTACCGTAACGAATACGGCAACTTCATGTTCCGTATCACAAGGCTTCACCGCTCCAAACTGTAGTTGTCCTACAATCGACGAACCTATTGATGATAGTGGTGACCAAGCCTATTGCATTGGAGATACAGTTCCGACCATTTCGGTATCCGTGAACGCTGGAGAGACCGTCGACTGGTACGACCAGCCTACCAATGGCACTTTGCTGGCCACAGCTACTTTGAGCTATCAGCCTACGGCCGGAGACTTGTTGAGCGGAAACAATACGTTTTACGCCGAGGCCAGGAATACGACTACAAACTGTACCAGTAGTACGAGAAGACCCGTAATCATTACCCAGAACCCGCTCCCAACGGTAACAGCAAATGCCTCTCAAACCACAATCTGTGCTGGAGATTCTGTGACACTGACCGGGTCAGGTGCGAACTCCTATACCTGGGATAATGGTGTGACCGATGGGGTGGCCTTTACCCTGACTTCCACAACGACCTATACCGTAACGGGTACCGATGTCAATGGATGCCAGAATACCGATACTATAACGATTACAGTCAACCCGTTACCAATAGTAGCAGCCAACGCAACGGATACAGAAATATGCTTAGGGGAATCTGTGACACTTACTGGTTCGGGAGCAAACTCGTACACTTGGGACAACGGTATATCCGATGGTGTGGCCTTCAATCCAACAACTACTACAACGTATAACGTTACAGGAACCGATATAAATGGATGCCAGAATACCGATACTTTAACTATTACGGTGAACCCATTACCAACAGTAGTTGCGAATGCATCGTCAACGACAATAAATGCTGGAGAGCCAGTTACACTAACAGGTTCCGGAGCTACCACCTATACTTGGGATAACGGGGTAAATGACGGTGATACTGTTTTTCCATTAGTAACAACTACCTATACCGTAATCGGAACAGATAGCAACGGCTGCGACAATACCGATAGTGTAACGATTACAGTCGGTGCAACGTCCGATATCCGATTAGAGAAAACAGTAGATATTGCCAACCCCAATGTGGGTGACACGGTTGCTTTCACTTTGACGGCCACCAATGATGGGCCAAGCGACGATACCGGTGGAAGTATTGTTACCGACGTGCTTCCTATTGGATACACTTATATTTCAGATACGGGTAATGCGATTAATGGAAATTATAACAGTGTATCAGGAGCATGGACATTGCCGGCGCTAATCAACGGAAGCAGTGTTAGCATTACCATAAGTGCATCCGTGAACGCTCCAACAGGAACGGCCAACGAATACACAAATATTGCCGAAGTAACTACAGCCACAAATTTTGATTCTGACTCTGCGCCCAACAATGATGATGGAGATCAGAGTGAAGACGACGAGGCTTCTATAGCAACGACACCTCAGGTTGCTGATTTGGAAATCACGAATACCATCTCGCAACCGACCGCAAACCCCGGCGATGCATTGACACTAACGGTCGATGTTCTGAACAACGGCCCGAACGATGCTACTAACATCAACCTTGATAATATTGTGCCCAGCGGATTTGTAGTCACCTCAATAAACAATGGCGGTACTCAAACCGGGAATACAATTTCCTGGAACGGAATCAATATTCCAAACGGTACCTCCTCTTCATTAAGTTTTGAAGTTACCGTCAACAATCCTACGGGAGCCATAAATGAATATTTGAATACTGTTCAGGTTACGGCGGTCGACCAGTTCGACGCAGATTCCACTCCGAATAATGACGACGGTGACCAAAGTGAAGATGATGAAGACAACGTTGTTTTGACCCTCCAATCGACCGATTTGGAAATTACAAATACCGTTACCCCCGACTCAGGAAATCCGGGCGATACACTGACTTTTACTATTGATCTAATCAATAACGGAGCTGATGATGCGACCAATGTGGCGATTGAAAATGTAGTTCCATCCGGTTTCACCGTAGTGAATATCGCTAATGGCGGTACTCAAACCGGAAACATAATCTCTTGGAACGGGTTGAACATACCGAACGGTACTAATATAGCTTTAAGCTTTGAAGTAACTATTAATGTACCTACGAATACCAGCGGCGAATATTTCAATACTGTTCAGGTTACGGCCGTTGATCAGCTAGACCCTGATTCAACACCGAACAATGACGATGGAGATCAAAGCGAAGATGATGAAGACAATGCCGAAATCGTACTCATACCCGCAGATTTGAGCTTGACCAAAACATTGAATGCAGCCTCTAATCAAACACCGAATGCGGGAGATACGGTGACCTTTGAGCTAACACTCACCAACGAAGGACCAGGTATTGCGACCAATGTTACCGTTGAGGATATATTGCCAACAGGCTTTACCCTTGGCACAATCAACAATGGTGGAACTGTTTCGGGTAGCACTATTTCATGGACGATTCCTACTTTGGCGGTTGGCTCTGAGATAATAACCTATCAAGCTACCTTGAATGCACCTACGAATACACTAGATGAATATACCAATATCGCCCAAGTTATGACATCTGATCAGTTTGATCCAGATTCCGCACCGAACAATGATGATGGCGACCAAAGTGAAGATGATGAGACTCGTTACACTATCGATGCCCCGACGGTCGACCTAGAAATAAACAAGACCGTCGACAAGCAACAAACCTTTTTTGAAGACACGATAGTTTTTACGGTAAGCGCCAGTAACAACAGTTCATACGACGCCACCAACATCGGCATTGAAGATGTACTGCCAAGCGGATACCAATTGGTATCGAGTGAAGCGAACTTAGGAACCTACAATGAAGCTATCGGAACTTGGGAAATCCCGGTCATAGCCATTGGAGAGACAGCAACTTTACAAATGACCGTAACAGTAACCGACATTGAGGATTATACCAATATAGCTCAATTGATTTACGTTGACCAGATCGACCCCAATCTAGACAATGATCGCGCAGAGGTGACTCCAGAGGTGACCCAAGAACAATGTTTGACGGTATTTAACGAATTCTCACCGAACAATGATGGGGCCAATGATAGCTTCTTTATCGAGTGTATCGAACAATATCCGAACAATATGCTCCAGGTATTTAATCGATGGGGCAATAAAGTGTTCGAGATGAAAAACTATGATAATTCGTGGGACGGTACCTCAATGAACCGGGCCACCATTAGTGAGTCTGAAAAACTACCGGTAGGAACCTACTATTATATACTGTCTCTAGGAGATAATACCTCCACGCCTAAGTCAGGCTGGTTGTACATCAGTAGATAAAAATTAGAAATGAATAATTTTCAATTACATAAACTGACTATTTTTCTATTGCTCCTTTCCTTTTTTGGATATGGGCAACAAGACCCACAGTATACACACTATAACTACAATACCATGACGGTTAACCCAGGTTATACCGGTTCCCGAGGGCATTTGGCAATTATCTCCCTATATCGGAGCCAGTGGGTCGGTTTAGAGGGTTCGCCTCAAACTATAACGTTCGGTATAGATTCGCCAATCGGCGTTTCTGACGGGGTAGGCATATCGATTATTCAAGATCAACTGGGGCCATCGTCGGAAACTTACATCGACGGTAACTACGCCCATCAACTCATTTTGAACCGCAAAGGAGATAAGCTTGCTTTGGGCTTAAAAGCAGGAGTGCGCTTTTTTAGTTTGGATTGGTCAAAAGGAATACATCGGGACCCCGATGTAGTTTTCAATCAAAATGTAAACAGCAAGCTATTGCCAAGCATCGGAGCCGGGATATTTTATTATACAAAAAAAGCCTATCTCGGCCTATCGACACCGAATATATTTACCAATCAGCACTATGACGAAATACAAGAAGCTGAAGCCTTGGAACGCATGCATTTCTTTCTGGTAGGAGGTTATGTGTTCGATTTGAATTCCGAAGTAAAGTTCAAGCCTTCGTTTTTTGTAAAACAAGTCTTAGGAGCTCCTTTATCAGTAGACGTTTCCACCAATTTTTTAGTATACGAAACCCTTAATCTAGGCGTTAACTATAGATGGAACGAATCGCTGAGTGCCCTGTTCGGTTTTCGAATCTCGCCTAAATTCAATATTGGGTACGCATATGATTACAACATCAATGAACTAAACAACTATAACACAGGAACCCATGAAATTTTTCTAAGATTTCAGGTCATATCCCGAGAAAATAGACTTAAATCCCCAAGATTCTTTTAACGATTTTACCATGAAAAAACTAATTACCGCCTACACGTTATTGCTATGCCTCGGTCTGGCTGCCCAAGACTTTCAAGATATTAGCTTGGGGCAATCAAACACGGCCGATACCGATATTTCGACTTATACCCAGTATGAAGAAGCGGCATCTTCCATAAACGAAACTTTCGAAGAAGCTGCCGATAAGAACGACATTCCCTACCGTACTTTTAGCGGTCTTGAGGGAGTAGAAAACGGGTACTACCTAGTATCCGGTGTTTTTAGCAAAGACAAAAACCTCAAACGAACCGTAAAAAAATTAAAGCGCAAAGGTTTTGAGAACGCGGGTTATATCCATAACCCTGAAAACAGTCTTTATTACGTATACCTTGCCTACTACCCTTTTGGGCTAGAAGCGGTAGATGCCTTCGTATCAAGACTCGAGGGTAAATACGATAAAGATATGTGGATTTTGGAGATTGAAAACAGTGACTTTATAGGTGGGGGAGCCATCGATATCGATGAAAAAATCGAAAATGATACCAATGCCATAACTGCCATTGAATCAATACCCTCGAGTAATACCGATTTCAAAGAGCCTATAGATGTAAGCGATACAAGCTATGACATGTTAGTTTCGGAAAACGAGGTAAAAAACAAAATAACATTGAGTGAGACCGCCGACAAGAGTAAATTGATTCAAAAAGCCGATCAATACTTCAACAAGTTGTGGTATGCAGAGGCAGCGGAAACCTATGAAAAAGCACTTGCAAAAGGTGATAAGCATCGTTCGCGTGAAATAATTCAAAAGACTGCAGATGCCTACTATTTTAATACGAATATGGAGAAGGCGTATGAGTGGTATAATGTACTCTATGAAAACTACGGCAAGGAAATGTCTTCCGATAACATATTTAAATACGCACACTCCCTAAAGGGAACCGGAAAATACGCGCGGTCTAAAAAACTAATGCGCCTTTACAACCGCAAAACCGAAGAGGGTGATACAAAAGCCAAGAGGGAAAATTCGATTCCTGCCAACGAAATCGTACTTGATGATATTTTAAAGGTAGAGCAGAAATTCGAAATCAAAAACATGGGCATTAATACCGAATATTCGGATTTTTCACCAATGTTTCTTGATTCGACACAAATCGTCTTTTCGTCTGCAAAAGATTCATCCTTCTTTAATACCAGACGGTATAAGTGGAATAATCAACCCTACTTGGATTTATACGTAGCGAGAATAAACGAAGAATCACAAGACCTAAGAAATGCCATTAAGTTCTCAAAAAAAATCAATACGAAGTACCACGAAGCTTCGGTAACTTTTTCTCCAGACAACAAAACCATGTACTTTACCCGAAACAACTATGGAAAAAAGTTAAAAAGGGATAACAAAGGAATCAACCACCTTAAAATATATAAGTCTACCAAATCGGATAATGAATGGTCTGAAGCAGTCGAGGTATCGTTTAATAGTGATGCGTACTCAACGGGCCATCCGGCAATGAGCCCCGATGGAAAACAGCTCTATTTTGTCTCCGATATGCCGGGCAGCTTGGGCAAGACCGATATTTTTGTAGTTGATGTGCTTGACGACGGGAGCTTTTCGGAACCTAGAAATCTAGGCCCTACTATCAATTCAGAGCATAAGGAAATGTTTCCCTTTTTTAATGGTAAAAAACTCTATTTTTCGTCTGACGGCCACACGGGTCTGGGAGGCTTGGATATTTATGAGTCCGCCTATGATGCAGAGCTTGGTTTTCAGGAAGTTGAGAACATGGGTAAACCCATTAACAGTAACAAAGACGATTTCTCCTATATCGTAAACGAGCAGAATCAAAAAGGTTTCTTCGCTTCGAACCGAGAGGGTGGCAAGGGCGATGACGATATTTACTCGTTCAAAAGACTGACCGTAGAAGAAACCCCGGCCAACTTAAATGCAATTGCTGGCGTAGTCACCGAAATGGCAACGGGCGACCTAATGCCACAATCATTGGTTCAGTTATTGGATGAAAACGGCATAAAGCTTAAAGAAATGGTGACCGAAGAAGATGGTAGCTTTATCTTCGAAGACTTGGAAAGCAATACAAAATATACACTGAAGACCGTAAAAGGTCAGTATTTCGAAAATGAAATAATTGCGGATACCAAGGATAACGAACGTATTAATGTCGACGTATCAATGAAGCGCCTTAAGGAAATGATAGCTCTTGAAGACGGTATAAAAAAGTTGAAGACCGAAATGATCTACTTCAATTTTGACAAGTCAAGTATCAGACCCGATGCCGCAAAAGAACTTGATAAATTGGTCAGTGTTATGAAAGAATACCCAAATATGGTTATTAAAATTGAATCACATACCGATTCAAGGGGTAGTAAGGTCTACAACGAGTACTTATCGGATAAAAGAGCAAAGTCTACTAGAGACTATATCATTTCGCAGGGGATAGATTCAAGCCGAATCGAAAGTGCAATAGGTTACGGCGAGAACAAATTGCTCAACGAGTGTGATGGTACGGTGCGATGTAAAGAAACCGATCACTTACTGAACAGACGTTCCGAATTCATCATTGTAAAAATGTAAACCAAAAACCTAAACCATTCTTAAAAGACCGCTGCTAATTCAAGCAGCGGTCTTTTTGTATATATAACGGATTGATCTCCTGTTGATTAGTCTATTTTCTCACTCATTCGCTGTGTTCGTAGCTTTTTATACCATACAAACCTCATGTCATCTAAATTCAAGAGAGATTTCAGTTGTCCATACGATTAACATCTATACTTTGCTACCGCTCATAGAATATCTTAAAAGCTTTAAGAGGGCTGCATGCCGATTAGAATAAGCTGTTCATCGAGATTTTAAAATAACTGGCTTTCCCATCCGAAATCATGTGCAGTTCGTCCAATTTATGGCTGAATTTCTTTTTGATGTCTGCACCTTTGTACCAGAATCTTAAAATTGAAAGTATGAGGAAATTACTACTCGTTAGGGAAATTTATATGGAAGCATTTAAAAACTGGACCTATAGACTGCTCAATAAGTATTTTAAAGTCTATTCATGGTTTTGTTTCGCTCTTTTGCTGGTCGTTGTATACGCATTCATTTATAGAGTGGCTACGGGCTTTGCTTTCGGTTAAATAAAGATTTCCTATTTGCACCAAAAACGCCCATCGAAATCGATGGGCGTTTTTCATTTTTCAACCTTATTATCTTGGAGCTTTTTTAAACTCATTCTTCTTTCGCGATAAAACGCAATGTTTTTAATATCGCCTCAAGCTCAAACATATCGTTTCGCTTTTGGGTTGCGGGCGCAAAAACAAAACCTTCCATTACGAGTTTTCTATTGTTCTCTTTGTCGTTAAGAATATAGGTCAAAAAAGGGCCTGCCATAGGATAGTTTTTGACATCCCAAATACCGCGTACCTCTACCCCTTTTAATCCTGATATTTCTACAGGAAAAACCGCAGGCGCATAGGCCGGCTCTGTACGCATATGGGTAATCTTTCCTCTAACATCGGGACCAGGAATGTATTTTTTACCGATGGAGTCGCGCATGGCGACGATATCCCTGACCAAGGTAGAATCGACGCTAAAACTGTTACCGGGTATCTCGTACACAATAATATTCGCCGTTCCCTTCTGGATTTCGCGATCGATCCAAACAAAACTATCCTCTTGTTTGCCAACTTTATAGATTGAAGGTATTCTCAGGGATACACCGAACTTTTCTTCGAGCACGCCTTCTTTGTTCAGTGAGCGTTCAAAGCGGGTTTGTGCCGCCCTGATTTCCATATTCCTGAAAGATGCGATAATTTCATCGGCCTTTGCATCGATATTTTCAATGATTTCGGCTTCGGTCGTTCCCTTAACTACACCGACACGCTGTGGACTCGCATACATATCTTGCTTTATATGGGCCTTGTTCAGCGAATCTTTCATTACATAAAGCACCGACCTTGTATTACGCACAGAACCTGTAAAGAACTTTGGGTCGATCTGGTCGATACTAAAAATGGGTTCATCTTGTGGCATTCCAATCAATGGTGCGGCAAAATGCTTTCGAATGCTGTCTCCGACTCTACCTTTCCATAACTCATTGTCGATTACGGCCACTAATGAATTTATGGCGCCGACCGAACTTGGCAGATAATTTTGATTGTTTGATTCTTTGCAGGAAAGAAATAGTAGTGACGATACTAAAAATAGTGCTCCAAATTGTTTCATTGATCAAGTAATTGGATTACTGGGTTATTATGTCAAGAGGGAAAACCGTTGAATACCAAATTCAGTAGCCAAATAACCCGCTAACTTAATAACTCAAATTTACGATGAACAGTCGCACAATTTCAATTTTGTGCCCGGTTTTAGATTTTTACCGCTAATACCGTTCCATTGTCGTAAATTTTCAACAGAAATTCCAGGATATTTTCTGGAGATGGTCCAAAGTGAATCGCCACTCCTTACCGTATGTGTTTTTGTACCTGGAGGAAGCGACTGTTGCGAAGCTGTTTTTGAGGATGTTGCAACTGCCGATGCACTCGGCATTCTTCTCGGAAAAATAGTTAAGCGTTGTCCGACTCTGAGGTTATTGCTGCGCAGACCGTTCCAACGTTTGACTTGGCTAACGCCCACGCCGTACCTTTCTGCAATTCTGCCCAGATAATCGCCACTTCTTACTTTATAGCGTATCCGATTTTGTTCGGCCTGCTTGACCAGCTGCGGCAAAGGGCTTTCTTTGCTTTCCAATTCTTTCTTTACGTGGGCATAAATGGAATCTTCGTTGGCCACGAACTGGCCCATCACTTCTTTCGGTAAGCGCAGCGCATGTGTTTTTCCTTCGACAAAGGGAATGACGTTCAACTTGTAGGAAGGATTTAAAACCTTCAGCTCGTCTTTGCTCACTTCGATGAGCTCAGAAATCTGATCGAACGTAATCAGACTTTTTACATGTATGGTATCGGTCTCGAAATAGGGCCGTTCTACTTTTTTACCTTCTAACCCATGTTCATCTGCGTATTCAAAAAGGTACATAGTAGCTAAAAAAGCAGGTACATAACCTGCTGTTTCCCGCGGCAAATAGCGTCTGAGGTTCCAATAATTTTTACGGCCTCCAGATCTTCGAATGGCCTTATTGACATTTCCGGGGCCTGAATTGTATGCAGCTAAGGCCAAATCCCAATCCCCATAGATTTCATAAAGCTTGGATAAAAACTGACAGGCTGCTTCCGTTGATTTAATAGGATTCCTACGATCGTCTACATAGCTCGAAACATTTAACTTATACTGCCTTCCCGTACCATACATAAACTGCCACAATCCTGTAGCGCCAACTCGTGATCTCGCCCTAGGGTTCAGTGCCGATTCAACTATGGATAGATATTTCATTTCCAAAGGAATATCATAATTATCAAGTTGCTGTTCGAAAAGGGGAAAATAGAACTGGCTTGCCGTAAGCATCTTTTCCATCAAATCGCGCTTTCGAAAAAGAAAGGACTTAATGACGTTCTCCAAAGAAGGATTATATTCAACATTGAAAGGGGTCTTTCGGTTCAGTTTTTCCAAACGCGCTTTTAATGTATCGGTAGGCAAGGAAGTCGGATAGGTCTTTTCGTAATCGAGATTACTGACCTCTCTATGCATTTCGTCAGAAAGGGATGAATATTCATAAAGTTCCTTCATCCAAAGACTATCATAGCGTGCCGCCTCGGAATGGTCTAGAAGATTGTATTTGCTGTTTGCCTTGTTCTTTATAAACGTCAAAGGGGTATCGTTCAAGGCAACTGTATCCGAAGCCATCTGCTCCATCTTTTCGACACCTTTCATATCCATGGCCAACGTATCGGTACTGATTTCCTTTGCATTTGCCGGCATGGTATTCTTTTCAGAAACGGAAAGGGAATCTTTTTTTTGTGCCACCAGCGGAAGGGCTAAAAACAGGCCTAAAAGTACTGCGGAAAAAAGGTTTCTTTTTTTTATCATTATAAGTACGTATTTGGCACGGGCTAGAACCGTCTTCGTTTCCGTAAAGTTACCCAATACCGAAACCCCTCTAAAGTCGTACTTTTTTCTGAAAAATAAAATTTTACTTCCTTTAAACTTTCCAGAATCTATCTGCCCCGTTTATCGATAACGTGCTTAATCTGCTATTATTGCCGCGATTCCCGGCAGGGTTTTCCCCTCTAGGCTTTCCAACATGGCGCCCCCGCCTGTTGAAACATAGCTTACCTTATTCTCGAAGCCGAACTGTTTGACCGCCGCAACGGAATCTCCACCGCCGACTAGGGAAAATGCGCCCCGTTGCGTTGCATCGTCAATAGCGTTTCCTACGGCTATGGTTCCCTTTGCAAATTGCTCCATTTCAAATACACCGACAGGGCCGTTCCACAAAATTGTGCGTGCCCTTAGAATCACATCCCTAAAATTATTCAAGGTTCTGGGGCCTGCGTCCAAGCCTTGCCATCCGTCAGGAATCTTGTCGACGTCGGTAACCTTGGTATCCGCATCGTTCGCGAAATCGTTCGCGGCAAGTACGTCAACGGGCAAATGTACTTCGACACCTTTTTGCCGGGCCTGATCCAAGATATCCAAGGCAAGTTTCATTTTGTCATCTTCGCAAATGGAATCTCCGACTTGACCGCCTTGCGCCTTAACGAAAGTGTAGGTCATTCCGCCACCGATAATCAAATGATTTACCTTATCTAGAATATTCTCGATAATGGTAATCTTCGAAGAAACCTTCGCCCCCCCCAAAATAGCCAATACCGGTTTTTCACCTGTTTGCATCACCTTTTCGATAGCCTCGATTTCCTTGGCCAAAAGGTAACCGAAACATTTTTTCTTAGGAAAGAATTGTGCGATTACGGTTGTAGACGCATGGGCCCTATGTGCTGTACCGAAGGCATCGTTTACATAAATATCTCCCAATCGCGAAAGTTGTTCTGCAAAGCTTTCACCTCCGCTTTCCTCTTCTGCATGAAACCTAAGGTTTTCTAAAAGTAATATCTCTCCGGGTCGAAGTTCGGCAAAGGCTTGTTCGGCATCTTCTCCAACACAATCGGTAACAAACTTAACGCTAACACCAATAATTTCCGAGACCTTGTCGCAGATATGTTCTAGCGAAAGGTCTGAATTGCGCTGTCCTTTAGGTCTGCCCAAATGACTCATCAAAACAGCACTTCCACCATCTTCTAAAACTTTTATGATCGTAGGTTTAGCCGCTTCTATGCGGTTGGTGTCCGTAACATTGAAACTTTCGTCCAGGGGCACGTTAAAATCGACACGGATCAACGCTTTTTTGCTTTCAAAATTAAAGTCTTCCAAAGTCTTCATGTATATGTCTTTTTATGGGAGTAGCAAATGTAGTAAAAACAGGAGGCAATTGGTTATTGGGTTACCAGGTAATTGGGTTATTCGCCCTACTTGAGCATTACGCATAAAGCCGTAAAAGAATACTGCTTGCCGCTACTGCAAACTCTTTTCCAACGCGTTACATGAAAAACTATATCTTTACTGCATGCTGTTCAAAGACATTCTTGGCCTTTCACATATCAAGAACCATTTGGCCACAAGTGCCGATGCCGGGCGTATTCCCCATGCGCAGTTATTTGTAGGTCCGGAGGGTTCGGGTACCCTGCCAATGGCGCTTGCCTATGCGCAATATATAATCTGTGGTAATACCGATGCGGAAAATAGCGGAGTGAACGGTAGCTGTAATCTAAAATTCGATACCTATTCACACCCCGATATGCATTTTGCATTTCCGGTATCCAATTCGGATAAGGTAAGGAGCCATGCGGTCAGTAACCATTATATGACGGAATGGCGCCAATTTTTGCAAGAACAGCCCTATGGTAACCTTTTTGATTGGTACCGTTCAATCGGTATCGAAAAAAAGCAGGGGCAGATCGGGGTAGACGAGGCGCACGACGTAGTTAAAAAGTTAGCGCTAAAATCATATGAAGGTGGCTATAAGGTCATGCTGATCTGGATGGCGGAGAAGATGAACATACCGGCCGCGAACAAACTACTAAAACTTATTGAGGAACCTCCCAATCGAACCGTTTTCATTTTAATTACAGAAGACGAGGAACAAATCATACAGACCATCCGTTCACGCTGTCAGATACTTCATTTTCCTCCCTTAGCGGAAGAGCCTATGGCAAAGGCCTTGGAAGAACGAGGCATGGAGCCTAAAGCAGCATTACGCACAGCGCATGAGGCCAATGGAAATTTCAACAAGGCCTTGGACCTGATGAACAACGATTCGGAAGATCTGATTTTTGAAAATTGGTTCGTGCAGTGGGTACGCAGTGCTTTTAAGGCGAAAGGCAATAAAGCCGCGATTCATGAACTGATTCTTTGGAGCGAAGAAGTGGCCAAAACCGGAAGGGAAACCCAGAAAAAGTTTTTACTATACTGCCTAGCTGTAATGCGACAGGCCCTGCTCATTAATTTCAATGTAGAAGAACTCGCCTTTATGCGTATTCATGTCGAAGGTTTTCAGTTGGAAAAATTTGCCCCTTTCGTGCACGAGCGCAATATTTTGAACATTGTCGAGGAGCTGGAGGACGCCATTTACCATATCGAAAGAAACGGGAATTCTAAAATCATTTTGACCGACCTATCCATCAAACTAACACGGCTTTTGCATAAGAAAGCTGCTTGACTTTTCTATAAAAATAGAATGCTATGGAACCATTACTATCTTTCGCTACCGAAATTTTAATCCTGCTGTTTTTGATTATCGTTTTTCTGCAGAGCGGTATCGATAAGGTCTATGATTGGAAAGGAAATCTCTCTTGGTTAAAACAGCATTTCGCGGATACTCCTCTTAAAGGTCTAGTGCCCTTTTTATTGGCGACCTTATCGCTGACCGAAATGGCGGCCGGTATTTTGTGTGCGGTCGGCCTATACGAGATTACGATTATGGGCGATAGCACTATTGCACTGTATGGTGGTATAGTTTCTTGTGCGGCCTTGCTGATGTTGCTCTTTGGCCAACGGTTGGCAAAAGACTATGAAGGAGCCAAAACGATAGCTGTGTATTTCGTGCCTGCTATTTTCTTGGTCTATTTGTTGACCCGCTAAAAAGCAGTAGTCTTATTGTACTTTGATTTAATTCTCTTTTCGCGACTTACGGAGCTCTGTATTTATCGTTCAGTATTTTGACAATCTCGTCGGTAAGATCATTGGCGTCGGTACCATAAAGTACGCTACCGCCATCACCTCCGCCTAGAATATAAGTATATCCATTGGCCTTACCATACGCTTGCACTTCTCTTTTTACCTTACTGACGATACTATCCATTTCAGTTTGTCCGCTTGCTTGAAGCTGTTGGTCTTCCTGTTGTAGTTGTTGACCGATGAACTGCCCCTTTTGTTGCATTAACCCATATTCTTCCTGAGCCTTCTTCTGCGACATCTTTTGGGCTTTGGCCTGAAAGGCCTGTGCCTCTAATTGAAAAGCCTGAGAGATACTGTCCCTTTTTTTTGTTAGCGCATCGGCCTTAACTTTAAAATCGGCCTCCACGTCAATTTTTTCCTGATACTTATCCATCAATTTTACGTTATCGACATAGCCGATTTTTTCTTGTTGGCAAGATATCGTTCCTCCCAAGAGTACAAGTGCCAATATAATTTTTTTGATCATGGTATTTTTTTTAATCTCGGCGGAATCCGAAATGTAATAATCCGGTCAATTTTTGACTGCGCAAAAATAGGAAAGCTTTTTGAAACGATGGAAACTATTCGTGCTTTTGTAGCGCTATCATATTTCGAAACTCAATTGGCTACCATAGTTTCAAAAAAGGCAAAGATATTCTTCGATAAGGATAGCTTATAGTTCAACTCATCAGCAATCGTTGAAAACTATTAAAAAGAACGTCCAAAATTGACCCTTATTCGATTGTTTCCAAATTTTGAAGAATGAACTATCGCGGCCATACAAACTTTGCGCAAATCGCCTTAAAATGCGTTTTTGCTCAATTCACTGCTTACTCAGCCTTTTGAAGTACGTAAATGATAGAGGAATGTTCTTGAGTAAGCCATCCCTTAAAGTTAGAAATAAAGCCAATAAAAAATGCTTTGATGAAACTTGACTTTCCAGATTTATATTTTTCCGATAGCAGCGAAACATAGAATGCATCAAAAATCATCGGTTTGATTTTGATTACCTTCATACTGTGCTTTGCAGAAAGTTTATCAATTGCCGTTCTTGAAAAATGCCAAAGATGGCGGGGCACATCATAGGCAGCCCAAAATTCTTTATAATGTTCTGCATCAAAAGACCTGAAATTCGGTACTGCTATAATCAAGGTACCATCATCTTCTAAAAGCTGTTTCAATTGTCTTACCTGATCTTCAAGGTCGGGCAAATGCTCAAGAACATGCCAGAGTGTAATTACCTGAAATTTATTTCTCGATAAGCCATCGACAGAACGGCACAACTCCATTCTTTTTTCACGGCTTCGCCAGCGTGCATCCCGATTTGGTTCGACCCCTTCAACGAACCATCCTCTATTTTTGGCGGCGATGAGAAAATCTCCTGTTCCCGCTCCAAAATCAAGCAATGTTTTATTTCCGCGTGCGTACTTGTTAATCAATTGAGTTTTGCTCCAAAGACTAAATCGTTTGACCGTCTGGTACATTTTCTCGATCAGTGTCTTGCTCGAATCGGTATGTGAAATATAGGAATCACTCTGGTAATAAGGCGCTAAGTTTTCGGGTCGGGGATGTGTTACCAACATATCCATTTCTTCGTTGTGTAAGAGTTCGAAGTCCTCCCCGGAAACAGAAAAGTCTTTAGTTTGTAAAAACGGTTTCATTATAGTTATGCGTGGTCAGGTATTCTTTCTTTAAAGCTGTAAGATACTTTAAAACCGCTTCTCTTGAAAGCGATGTTGCCATGAGGCAGTCATATTCGGTATCACTGTAGACTTCAATTGCAATGTACCAGTGCCCCTTTCTATGCGCGTAGTCGTTTACCACCGGACCAATGCCGGCAGCACCGAACATCGCATCGACCACCATGCCGCCCAAATTTATCTTTTTTGTAGAAATCTCTACTTCATAAAATGAAAAGAAATACTGCACTCCATCAATCTTAAAAGGAACATCGTCATAAACATTTTCTTTGTTCAATTGAAACTTCGTGTCTATATAATGGTAAAAATGATTGATGTCTTTCGGGTCTTCAAAAACGAACATCTCACGCTCGGGAAGTGATTTTTTGAACTCATCTCCCTTTGTTACTTTGTAGTCTTCAATTTTTGGTGCAACACGAAGCGGGATACAAGATTGAAGAAAAAGCAATAAGACCAAAAGGAGTAAAGTTCTTTTCATTTTCAGCTGCGGATTTAGTTCGGATAGGGCTCATCAAAAATTGCACCAAATGCCGGGATGAAATTTAAATTCCAATGAAGTGAATGTCAATCTACCTTTTCCAAGAACAGAACCAAATCATATTGTCGATTTGAGAAACACGCCATGTTCCACGTGGAACTGTTTATTTTTGGAGATTTACGGACACACCCAAAAGCTTCGCAAGCTTCTCCGCTTTCATATTTGCAGTCTCAATTGATTTCGTTTTAAAAACCGTAAAGTACTTATTCCCCTTAAAAAGCCTTATTACAAAGCTGCCCGAATTAGCTTCTTTTCCCAAAGCGGCGACCGGCCCCCAATCTGTATTCTGTTTAAACCGAGCCGAAAATACCGTGACGTATTCCGGGTAGGATAGCTTTAATTTTGACTTCAGAACGGATATTCCGAAAAGTTGAATATGTCTTTTATTATCAAAATCAGACCTGATTTCATAAGAGACCGAATAGCCTAAAAGAATTATTCCCATAGCACTCATGCTAATTATTTGGGATAACGGTGGCTCACCTTCGTAAACACTAATAGCCATTAAAACCAAAAGTATAACGCCCAAAATTTGAACTGTTACGGGTTTTGATTGCTTAAAAAACATGGCGTTACTCATCTGCCCAAATAAACCAAAAGTACACTAATATCGGAAGGATTTACCCCACTTACCCTCGCCGCCTGGGCTATGGTAACAGGTCGAATTGCATTGAGTTTTTCGCGTGCCTCATAGGAAAGGGACTTTAACTTGGAATAGTCAAAATCTTCGGGAATTTTTACATTCTCCAGACGCTGTAATTTATCCGCATTATTCTTTTCCTTTTGGATATATCCCGAATATTTTACCTGAATTTCGGTTTGTTCCAACACTTCCCTATCCAGCGCATTTTCTTCCACAAAGCCGGAAACCGTTTCCAATTGCAGCATATGGTCCATAGTTACTTTCGGTCTCGAAAACACTTTGAACATCTTATCGGATTGTTTCACCAAAGCGGAATCAACACTATCCAAAATCGGATTGATTTCTTCCGGTTTTACGCTGGTCTTCTTGAAGAAGTTTACGAAAGAATCCGACTTTCTTTCCTTTTCTTCCATACGTTTTAGACGCTCTTCTTTAGCCAATCCTAGCTCAAAACTCTTTGGCGTCAGCCGCAGATCGGCATTATCCTGTCGTAATAACGTTCGGTATTCTGCCCTTGAAGTGAACATGCGATACGGTTCTTCTGTACCTTTAGTAATCAGGTCATCAATCAAAACACCGATATAGGCTTCATCTCTTTGCAAGATAAATGAATCCTTATCATTGATTTTTAAATGCGCATTGATACCGGCCATCAAACCTTGCGACGCCGCTTCCTCATAGCCCGTAGTACCATTGATCTGACCAGCAAAATAAAGATTTTCTACAATTTTGGTTTCTAGCGTGTGCCTTAATTGGGTAGGTGGAAAATAGTCATACTCTATAGCATAACCTGGTCTAAAAAATTTGACATTTTCAAAGCCTTTCACCGATTTCAAAGCTTTGTATTGAACATCTTCCGGCAATGAAGTCGAGAATCCGTTCACATAAACCTCCACCGTTTGCCAACCCTCAGGTTCGACAAAAAGTTGATGGCTGTCCTTATCTGCAAAACGATTGATTTTATCTTCAATCGAGGGACAATACCTCGGCCCAATGCTTTTTATTCTACCATTGAACATGGGCGAACGATCAAAACCTTCACGTAATAAATCGTGAACTTCAGCACTTGTGTGCGTCATATGGCAGTCTCGTTGCGTTGTCAAAACAGCTGTATTCGAATAGGAGAATTTCTCTGGGTTTTCATCTCCGGGCTGAGGTATCATCACTGAATAATCCAATGACCTTCCATCCACACGCGGTGGGGTTCCTGTTTTCATTCGACCACTTTCGAATCCGAATTGGGTCAATTGTTCCGTAATGCCCGTTGCCGCTCTTTCACCTGCTCTACCGCCTCCAAATTGCTTTTCCCCAATATGGATTAGACCGTTCAAAAACGTACCGTTTGTCAAGACTACGGCTTTACCCTTCACGTCAATTCCCAAGGAAGTGCGTACGCCAACTACCCTATTTTTTTCCACCAAAAGACCGCTCACCATTTCTTGATAGAAATCGACGTTAAGAGTGTTCTCCAACAGCAAACGCCACTCCTCTGCAAACCGCATACGATCATTCTGGGTGCGGGGACTCCACATGGCCGGCCCCTTCGATTTGTTCAACATTTTGAACTGAATCGCAGATCTGTCGGAAACAATGCCACTATAACCACCAAGGGCATCTATTTCACGTACAATTTGCCCTTTTGCGATTCCGCCCATTGCCGGGTTACAAGACATCTGCCCAATAGTCTGTAGGTTCATGGTCGCCAAAAGTGTTTTGGATCCCATGTTCGCGGCTGCGGCTGCGGCCTCAGCACCTGCATGGCCTCCTCCTACAACGATTACGTCATATTGTTCTGCGAACATTCTTTACAGTTTGTTTTACTCTTGTTCTTATAGTTCTTCGCTAACTATTCCGTTCCGTATAGTTTTAGTCATCCTTAGCGCAGTCGATGGACTTAGGAACATGAAATCCCTTCGACTGCGCTCAGGGTGACAATATTTTTAAGACATTCATTGTTCCACGTGGAACAATTGTATTTTTTCATTTTCCTTGCTACGCATCTCGGCGATTTCAGTAGGTGACTTGTCCTTGTAACCGATTAAATGAAGAATGCCATGGGCCATTACCCGAAGCAACTCTTCCTTAAAGTCAATCTGTAGACTTTCAGCATTTTCCTTCACCCTATTCACCGAAATAAAAATATCACCAGATAAGTTCAGGCCCTCAGAATAATCAAACGTGAGAATATCGGTATACGTATCGTGAGAGAGGTATTTTTGATTGAGCCTCAACAGATACTCATCAGTACAAAAAATATAACTTAACTCGCCAACAGAAGCGTTCTCGGAAGTTATTACCCTAGTTGCCCAATCGGAAAACTTCTTTTTATTCTCGATATTAAAATCGGCCTCCGAGTAAAACTCAATCATCGCTCTTAAAATACTCCTTCACCCTATTCTGAAAATTTTGGCGCAAAGGTAATGCCTGTCTATTCAAAATCTCTATTTCATTTCGATAATTCTCCAACGCCGCCGGCTTAGACGTAATCGGATTTTGAAAAGACTTCTTATTCGTGTTACTCTCCCTATCTGGTTTTTTTCCTTGTTTTAATGTGGCGTTCTCTAATTTCAACAGTTCATACTGAATGTTATTTATTTTAGAAAGACTACGTTGTGTAATGCCATTCTCCAATAAATCGTTCTCAAATTCTTCCATCTGTTTGAGCAATTTCTGGCCCAATTTCTTATCCTGCGCACGAATCATATCCTTCAATTGCTCTTCAAGCTTTTCACGCAACATTTGCTGCTCTTTGTAAATTTCATAGATTTCCTGCAACTCGGCCTCGCTTGCCTGGCCTTGGCCCTGTCCGCCTTGTTGCCCCGATTGATTTCCGTTTCCTTTACCCTCTTTACCCTTTCCGCTCTTTCCCTCTTTGCCGTCTTGACCTTGACCTTCTTTATTGCCCTCACCCGGTTTGGGTTCTCCCTCTCCATCTTGCTGTCCTTTGCCCTGCTGTCCTTCACCTTCCCCGTCTTTAGGCTGACCTTTACCGGACTGTCCCATACCTTCCATTTTCTCTTTGAGTTCGCCTTGGCCCTTAATGATATCGGGCAATTGAAAATCTTGACCCTGCCCCTGCCCTTGACCCGACATCATGCTCTGCTGCATGTTATCCAATATGCGAGCGAGAAAATCTGCTAAACTATTTGAAGCGCTTAACACATACTTCTGGTAAGATACACCTTGGTATATTTGGTTTTCGGCAATGCTCTCCAAAGATTTATCGATATTATAGTATACTTCGGTTATCTGTTCGTTAACGAATTCCGAAAGCTCGGCACGGCGCAACGACAAGGCGAAAAGGCTGTCGTCGACATGTTCGAAAAGATCGCGAAGCTCTTGCTGTTTCCGAACGGTATTTGAGAACTGTGCATTATCACCGTCCGCCTCTTCAAGGCTATCATATAGATTTTCCTGTTTAAAGGAAAAAGTCACCAAGTTGTCCAAAACCTGGCGTAACATTTCGGCGTCTTCAGTGACCGACGATTCCCCGCCACCGCCTGCGGAAGACTGACTTAATTGTTCGCTCATTTCCTGCATCTTTTGTGCGGCCGACTTTTGCTTTTGGGAAGCACTTTGCGATGCTTTTTCTTTTTGTTCCGATTCCGACGACTGATCCTCTCCCTGATGTTTATTTATCTGTTCCAATGCGTCTTGCTGGTCTTTTTTAATATCATCCTGCTTCTGCTTATCGACATTCAAATTAATCGGTTTTTTGAGTACCGCATTGTCTTTTTCAAGTTCCTCTAACTCTTTCGAAAGTTTTTCAAAGCTCTCATTTAGTTTTTCCTGTTCTTCATTCGAAAAATCTTGACCAACCTTTAACTGAGAAAGTAGTTCCTGTCGCTTGGCCTGGGCTTCAAGGTCCTTTGCTAATTGTGAAGCCTTTTCCGTAACATAATACCGTTTGGTCAGTTCTAAAAGTTGTTCCAGATTACGTTCACTGTTCTGTTGCTTTTTTCCAAGCTCCTCTAAGCGTTTGGTCAGTTCGCTCTTATTGATTTTATCGGCAATCTTATTGAGCTCTTCTAAGAGCTTCTCATTCTTTCTAGCCTCGATTTCCTGACGCTCCAACCGCTCTTGCAGCAATCTGTTCAATTCATCGTCTTTAGCGCCTCTGTTCAGGTTTTCTTTCAACTGTTTGCTGAACTTCTGCATTTGGTTTTCCTGTTGCTGTTGGCGCTTAAGAAAGTCCTTTACCTGATTTTGGTCGTTAAAATTTAGTTGGCTCTTCTCTTTTTGTTCTTGATTGATTTCCTTCAATGTCTCTTTCTGCTCCTTGAACTTGTCCAATGAACGGTCTAGATTCTCTATGATGGACTGCTGCGACTCCAATTCCTTGTTCCTTAATTGGTCTCTGTCCAAAAAAGCCATGGAAAATACTTGACTTTTCGCTATTTTACCTTTTCGTATCGCGTCGTTATCAACCGCCTGAAAATAGAAGCTATAATTCTCGCCCGGATCCAGCTCCAACCCAGAAGGAAAAGTATAGTAGAACTGATCGAAATTCGCATTGGGCTTGTTTAAGCGAACTTCTTGTTTCACCTCCGGATTTCTATCCGCATAACAGACCAAGCTTATACTGGTCAGTTTATAATCGTCACTGGCCTCACCCACGTAATAGGAAACATTAGGGTTTAATGAATCCAATACCTGTTTCGCCTTGATTGTAGGGTAGGCATCCTTTATTACTGTAAAGCGATAGGCCAACTTCTCGTAATCACTTACATTTTCGTTCGAAGTGGCAATTTCATAAGGCAAATCGGAATAAATGCGCTTGGTCAATCCGAAACGTTCTTCTTCCTTTGAAAAATCAACAACGGTATCGCGTGTAATTAACTGAACCTTTCCGGTGTGCTTGCCCTTAATTGCCCATTTTACTTTTGTACCCTCGGGAAAAGTGGCATTACCTGTACTTTTCAAAATGTCGGTAGCTTTATTGATATAGTTTGGATAATCAAGCACTATCTCGAAATCTTGGATCGAAGGTGTTCTTAGTGCATTTAGGCGATACGTTCTCGATTGTACACTATTAGCAGAAAAAGCAAAATCAACCGACTGTAAAGGGGGAGTAAATGTGTATTGATACCGACCGTTCAGTTTTTGTAGAAGCGACTCCTTTCCATCAATAACAATGGAAACCGCATCGGGTTGCACCTTTCCCACCGTTGCCACCTCAATCGTATACGATTCTGTATCGAGCACATCCAAATCGTTCGATAATAACTGGAAGGAAAATGGGGCAGGCGGTTCGTAAGCCATATTATAGTTCACCACCCGGTCTGCAGAACCGAAAAATGTAGATAGATTGCCACTGGCCCAAACCAGCACAAAAATCAAGATGGGAATAATAAGGTATTTGGTATATTTTAGATTCTCCCGGAAATCGACGGCCTTTGTAAAAGGAATCGGCTGCATAGATTCCGACCTTTGTTCAATACTTGCCAAAAGCAGTTCAGAGCGATTGCTGTCTTCCGCAAGCTCCAAGAGGTTGTATAGTTTGTCGCCCACTTCTGGAAAATGCTTCCCGATCAATACCGAAGCCTGCTTATTGTTTATGCCCTGTTTCAGACGGAAAAGGAAAAAAAGAGGTGTCAATATATAGCGGAACAACAGATATAACTCCACACCGATAAATAGTAACAATAATACAAGACGCCACGTAGAATCAAGCCATAGGAAGTACTCGACTCCAAGAACGATAAAGAAAAAGATTAACCCTAGCGCCAAAAATAACAAGATACCCTTTATGAGCATTTTGCCATAGTACTTTTTCGTAAACCCGTTCAATTTATCGAGTATGTTCCGATAACTATTCATAGAGGGCAAAGATACGGAAAGCCCCCTAGCCCCCAAAGGGGGAACCATTTTCTCTTTTCAAAGGGAGGAATTCCCCCTTTGGGGGCTAGGGGGCCTACACATTTCTTATCTTTGCGCAATGAAAGAAAAAGTTAGGGTTCGCTTTGCGCCCAGTCCGACCGGACCTCTACACATTGGGGGCGTACGTACCGCCCTGTTCAACTATCTGTTCGCAAAGAAACATGATGGAGTTTTTGTACTTCGCATTGAGGATACCGACCAAAACCGTTATGTCGAGGGTGCCGAACGGTATATTATCGATGCCCTAAATTGGTGTGGCATTCCATTCGACGAAGGACCCGGAAAAGAAGCGAATTACGGCCCTTACCGGCAGAGTGAACGCAAACAACTATACGAAGTATACGCCGACACTTTGATTCAAAAAGGAAAGGCCTATTACGCTTTCGATACCGCTGAAAAACTTGACTCCCATAGAAAAGACCACGAAGCAAAGGGAAAGACGTTTATCTACAATTGGCACAACCGTTTAAAGTTGGACAATTCACTTTCCTTAACTCCCGAGGAGGTTGAAAAGCGTTTAAATTCAAACGAAGACTATGTGATTCGATTTTTAACGCCTCCAGATGAGAAATTGCATTTAAAGGATGTTATTCGCGGGGATATTGAAATTGACACGAATATTTTAGACGACAAAGTGCTTTTTAAAAGTGACGGTATGCCCACTTACCACTTGGCAAATATCGTTGACGACCATTTGATGGAAATCAGCCACGTTATTCGCGGTGAAGAGTGGTTGCCGTCTTTGGCCCTGCACCAACAGCTATATGATGCCTTTGGATGGGATGCGCCCCAATTCGCTCATTTACCTCTAATCATGAAACCTGTTGGAAAGGGTAAACTGAGCAAGCGTGATGGAGAGAAAATGGGTTTTCCGGTATTTCCACTTTCTTGGAACGCGTCGGAAGGATATCGGGAAGCCGGCTATTTTCCGGAAGCCGTAGTAAATTTTTTGGCTCTTTTGGGTTGGAATCCGGGTACGGAACAGGAAATTTTCAGTCTTGATGAACTTGTATCTAACTTTGGCCTTGAGCGCGTGAACAGATCAGGAGCGCGTTTCGACCCCGATAAAACCAGATGGTACAATCAGCAGTATTTGCAGGGAAAGAGCGATGGGGAATTGACCAATCTGTTTATGTCCATTTTAGGGAGTCACGTTGATTTAGGTCTCGACTGCGCTCGACCGGACAAGGTCGAAAAGATAGTTTCATTAATCAAGGAACGGGCAATATTCGTTTCCGATTTTTGGGAGCTGTCAGATTACTTCTTTGAGGCACCAAAATCCTATAACGAAAAAGCGGTCAAAAAGCAATGGAAAGAAGGCACGCCTGATATTATGAACCAATTGGTATCATTGCTTGAAAGTACCGAGGATTTTTCTTCCGAAAAGCTCGAAACTACTATCAAGACATGGATCGCAGCGCAGGAACTCTCTTTTGGAAAGGTAATGCCGCCGTTGCGCTTGGTAATCGTGGGAGATATGAAAGGGCCTCATTTGTTCGATATTATGGCGCTAATCGGGAAAGAGGAAACCATCCAACGGATAAAAAAGGCTATCTCTACACTATAGGGTTGCGGGTTGCACTGGTCATCCACAACCCGCCGTTGTAACAAATCTCTACAAAAGGCTACAGATATAGTAAAGTCTTACTATCTTCATTTCAATAACTTAAATTCAAAAAATCATGGGCTCTTTCTTTTTAATTCCGATTATTTTCTTTGCCTTGGTCATCTTATTCTCGTCTTTTTTTATAGTGAAGCAGCAAACGGCAGTCATCGTAGAACGCTTTGGTAAGTTCCAAAGCATACGCCAATCAGGGTTACAAATGAAAATTCCCCTAATTGACCGTATAGCGGCACGTGTTGGCCTAAAAATACAGCAGCTCGATGTTATTGTCGAGACCAAGACCCTAGACGATGTTTTTGTTAAGCTGAAAGTATCCGTTCAGTATGTCGTTATCAAGGAAAAGGTCTATGAGGCTTTTTATAAATTAGAGTATCCGCACGACCAGATAACTTCCTATGTATTCGATGTTGTAAGGGCCGAGGTTCCCAAAATGAAACTGGACGATGTTTTTGTTAAAAAAGACGATATTGCAATCGCCGTAAAATCCGAGCTTCAGGATGCTATGCTGGAGTATGGATACGACATCATAAAAACACTTGTGACCGACATCGATCCAGATCCACAGGTTAAACAGGCGATGAACCGTATCAATGCATCCGAACGCGAAAAAATTGCCGCTCAGTTCGAGGGGGATGCTGCCCGAATTCTAATCGTGGAAAAAGCTAAGGCGGAAGCCGAAAGCAAGCGGCTACAGGGGCAAGGTATTGCCGATCAGCGTCGGGAAATTGCCCGTGGTCTCGAAGAGTCGGTCGAAGTGCTTAACAAGGTCGGTATCAACTCTCAAGAAGCTTCTGCGCTGATTGTTGTCACCCAACATTATGATACGTTACAATCCATCGGGGAAGAGACGAATACGAACCTTATTTTATTGCCAAATTCTCCGCAAGCGGGAAGCGATATGCTCAACAATATGGTAGCTTCCTTTACGGCAAGCAATATGATCGGGGAACAAATGAAGAAAACCAATCCGAAAAAAGGGGAATAGCAAATGCCCAACAATAAAAAAGCCCCTAAGAATCTTGAATTCTTAGGGGCTAGTCTTTTTCTACAATTTTTAACTAAACTTTTTCAATAGTTTCTTGGCTACTATCGAAATGGCCAGTTTTTTTATGATACCCCCAAAACCACCCAAAATGTTCGCAGGGTATAAGCTGCTTTTAGCGGTTCGAAATGTTAGTTTCAGGTTTTCACGGTCTATTTCTTGCTGTAATTTCAAGATTTTTAGGTCTTGGTCTATTTCCGTAAAGGATTTATAACGCTTTGGTATCATATCTCGTCAAAATAAAATTCAGAAAACTTCTGTAACAACGGTTTTCTTAATCTGTGGCGTAACAGATAAATAATTCCACCAAGAATAATATAGAAAAGACCGACCCATAGAAAACCTTGGGCGGTACTACCTGTCTCGCTACCTATCCAAAACGCAGCACTTATAGAAAAAAATAGGAGCGACAATATAAGCATTACCCCAACCGAAGCAATTTTGGCAAATACCAAAACCCCTTTCATCAAGACTTTAAATCCTCTGAGCTTATAATACTCCCTACTACTTTTTAAATACGATTTTGCGCTGGATTCAGCTTCCGAAAAACTGTCCTGTAAATCTTCAAAAGCCATAGACTACTTCTGAAGTTGGGCGTTTTTCTTTCTCAAATCTTCTAACTTCTTCTCCAAAGTAACGATAATATCATCGGCCTTATAGCTCATATTCGAAATCGTATCTTCCAATTTCTGTTCAAAGTCTACTTTTTTGGCTTCCGCAGTTTTGGTAAGCTCGTCTGCCGCCTGTGTTATTCGATGGGTAATATCATCTTTGGTCTTAAGCGCGTTTTTCTTTATTTTCTTTCTTGTTTTCTCACCCTTGTCAGGTGCGTACAAAATTCCGGCTCCAACACCGATTATTGCTCCGGTTAGAATTGCTACTAAAATACTTCCACTATCGTTTGACATAAGTTGTTAATTTAAAATTAATAGTTATACTCATTTTGAGTCCTTTATATAAAATCCGAAATTTTGAATAAAATATCAAATAAAGTTCGGAATAAATTGAAATATAGTTCTCAACCGCAAGATAGCTTGCCCCAATCCATGAAAAAATTGACTTTTGAAAGAATCGAAGCCCGATTTAACGTTTAGAAGGCGCTAAAGTGGCTTTAAGCTTCTTTGTTATAGTCAAATACCTTCTACTTTTTTAACTGCAAGCAAAGCTTTCAAAAAAGCATCTTTATTATAGAACATACCGATTGATTTAAAATTAAACATCACTTTATTCTATGATATAACGTCAAACTCTCCAGTACTCAATCTACGTTCTGATTCGTATGATTAATTCTATTTGTTTTGTAGTTTGGCCCAAGTATCGCGAAGACCGACCGTTCGATTAAATACCAGTTTTTCGTTATTGGAATCGGAATCCACACAGAAATAGCCCAAACGCTGAAATTGCACACGGTCTCCAATCTGTGCGTCTTTTACACTTGGTTCCAAATAACCAGTTATTACCTGAAGTGAATCGGGATTTACAAAATCCACAAAATCCTTATCCTTATGGGTATCCGGGCTCTCATCGGTAAACAGGCGGTCATACAATCGTACTTCAGCGGCGATGGCGTCTTTTATGGATACCCAATGTAAAGTTCCCTTTACCTTGCGAAGGCTCTCTTCGGTACCGCTTCCACTCTTGCTCTTAGGGTCGTAGGTGCACTGAATTTCAATAATATTACCATCGGTATCTTTTGTACAGCTCTCGGCTTTTATAATGTAGGCCGACTTTAAACGAACTTCGCCACCAAGCTTAAGCCGGAAAAATTTTCGGTTTGCTTCTTCCCGAAAGTCTTGTCTTTCAATATAGATTTCCCTTGAAAAAGGAATTTTCCGTGTACCCGCAGTTTCGTCCTCAGGATTATTTTCAGATTCCAACCATTCTTCATCACCCTCCGGATAATTTGTAATAACCACCTTAACAGGATTCAGTACGCCCATGACACGCCGTGCGATTTTGTTTAAATGCTCCCGTACGTGAAACTCCAATAAACTCACGTCGATTAAGTTTTCGCGTTTGGCAATTCCGATAGTATCAGCGAAATTCCGAATAGATTCTGGGGTATAGCCCCTACGTCTCATCCCAGAAATCGTGGGCATACGAGGATCGTCCCAGCCTTTTACAACCCCCTGTTCCACCAACTGTAACAATTTTCGTTTACTGACTACCGTGTGGCTTAGGTTACGTCGGGCAAATTCACGTTGTTTGGGCCTAAGTTTATCAGCATTTACTACTTGGTCCAGAAACCAATCATAAAGCTCCCGATGTGGCAAAAATTCCAATGTGCACAAAGAATGGGAAACTTGTTCGATATAATCGCTCTCACCATGTGTCCAATCATACATAGGGTAGATACACCAATCGGTATTTGTTCGGTGGTGCTCTTTATGTAACACTCGGTACATTATAGGGTCGCGCATCAACATATTCGATGAGGCCATATCGATTTTGGCACGCAGCACATGTGTGCCTTCCTCATATTTTCCTTCCTTCATCCCTTGGAACATTTCCAAATTCTCTGCTATGGAACGATTGCGATACGGACTATCAATTCCAGGTTCGGTAGGCGTGCCTTTTTGCACTGCCATTTCCTCTGAAGATTGACTATCGACATAGGCCTTACCTTCTTTGATGAGCAATACCGCCCAATCGTAAAGCTGCTGGAAGTAATCAGACGCATACCGTTCGGTATTCCATTTGAATCCGAGCCATTCTACATCCCGCTTTATAGCATCAACATATTCCTGTTCTTCCTTGGCGGGATTGGTGTCATCAAAACGCAAATTCACGGGTGCCCTATAACGCTCGCCCAAGCCAAAATTCAGACAAATAGAACTGGCGTGGCCTATATGCAAATACCCGTTCGGTTCGGGGGGGAATCGAAAACGTAAATCCGCATTCGAGTACCCGTTCTTCAGGTCTTCTTCAACAATATGCTCGATAAAATTCAACGATTCAGCGGCCTCGCCCATAGGGTACATTTTTAGAGCAACAAAGGTAGGTAAAATGCCGTAATCAGGCACTTTTGAATTTCCATCCATACAAATACCCGCTTTTCACAACACTTTTATCGGTCGATACAACATTAAGTTTCGTGCGCGTTATATATATGCCATATTTGTTATTGCATTCGTTTCGTCAAATCCCAAATCTGACATCGAACTTGTAGTAAACCCAAAACTACGACTACTTATGAAAACAAGACAATTCAGTACAGCACGTATTTTACTAATGGCTTTCTTGCTATTGGGTATTTCACAACTTTCAGCACAAACTTTAATTTTACAAGCTCCGGAACCTGCCGGAAACCCAAATTTTGGAAATAAGCCAAATGAAAACCAATGGACCAAAATCTGTGCAAGCGCTAGTTTCAATCAATATTATGCCATCATCGACTGGGCAGGAAGCCCGAATAGTGGCAACGAATGGATTCTAGAACTCTCAGACGCCAATGGTGATTTTACCAATGCGGTCGAATTGGGCCGAGAATCAGACGATGCACTGGTACAAAACCCAGGTTTCGAATTTCAGATATCAACCGACACAAGAGGTGCAGGGTACAAGATGCGGGTCAGAAGTACAGATCCTGCGGAGACCAGCCCTGAATCACCTGCCTATCCGATGTACTACCTTGGTTACGATTCAAACCTACATATTAGCCCGAACGGGGATGGAACAACTCCGGGAACAGTTTCGGTCTGTGATAGTGGAGATGTAACCCTTACCGTGGATAATATTCCAGCTGGCGATATAAATACCTATCAGTATATCTGGTACCGAAGCGGTACGGTAGTAGGCACCGCCCCTTCGATTCAGACCAGTGGTTCGGGAGAGTATTTCGTTTTTATCGATTATGGCGATTGCACCAACAACGCCAATACCGAATCGAACCATATCATCATCAGTACAGGTACGAGTACCGGTATCGCTATTAATACCCCCGCTTCAACAACACTCTGTGCCGGAGATACCGTACCCGATCTTGAAGCAAACGTGCAAGATGCGGGATACAATTATACATGGTATAAAGATGGCGTAGAAGTTCGGGCCGAGCAAGCCGGTGGCTTTAGCTATGCTATAGACACGAACGATCCTTCTTTTACTGGTGATTATACGGTTCGCGTAAGAGCAGCGGGCATCTGTACCGAAACATCTGCTCCTGTATCAATTGCAAATGCCGGCGAATTCACTGTTACAAGGGGCAATAGTGCAAATATGGTAGTTTTGCCCGGGCAGACCCAGACCCTGAGCGTGAGCACCGATGCAAATACCCCTACATATATATGGTATAGAAACGGTACTGTTATACCAGGTGCCAATAATAGCACTTTAGATATTACCCAAGATGGCACCTATTATGCTTCCGTGACGCAAACTGGTGGCGCCTGTTCTTCTACGACAATCAATTCAGAGACTACGGAAGTGGTTAGCCCAACAAACTTTAGGCTTGAAATTGCGTACGCCACGGCTTATGAAGAATGTTCAAGCACAAGCATCGTTTTAGAGGCAGATAAAATCTATGCCGTTCTGGCCGATGCCACGGAAATCGAAGTAACTGCCGATGTAGCTAATTCATTTACTTATCAATGGCGAAAAAATGGAAGCAACATTACAGGGGAAACGAGCCGATCTATCAGTTTGACCGATAGTAATGAAAATGGCGATTACCTTTTAGATGGTAGTTTAGGTGGATTGAATACTACGTCGAATACGCTCCCCGTGCAATTGGGCAGCAATGCAACCTTGGCCATTACCAGCACGAGTACTGTATATTGTAGTGCTTCGGATATCATCACCATCAGTACATCGACTGACTTGAACGGCGAGAGTTTTGATTGGGAACGTGATGGAACCATCATAAATTCATCTGACACTACCTTAACCGTTACCGAACCTGGAACCTACCGTTTGGCTATTAGAAAAGGTACCTGTCCGCTAATCTCCAACGAAATCAGTATTACACCTTTGAATCCTGACTTGATCACCTTGGATGTTGATGGAGACGTCATCTTTCCGGAAGGAAGTTCAAAAACAGTTACCGCTAGTGGTGGAACAGCCTATCGATGGCTCGATGCCAACAATATAGAAATCGGAAACACTTCTTCAATCACCTTTACCACCGAAGGAAGCTATCTGCTTATTGCCAACATCGACGATTGTGAAGTAAGCAAACCCATTACCGTATCCTATTTGGATCTGTTCAATATTCCGAACGTTATCACCCCCAACGGAGATGGTGCAAACGACCAATGGATCATTCCGAATTCATATTCGAATAAATCGGACGTCAACGTTATAATTTATAACGCACAGGGTGCCGAGGTTTTGAACGCCATGAACTATCAGAACAACTGGCCCGAATCGTCAACAAAATTCTCAAAGCAGAATATGGTGTTCTATTACGTCATCAAAAATGCTACGGAAACCTTAAAGCAAGGTACCATAACCGTTATCCGATAACCAACCACCTACCATGAAATTTGTCAAGTACATCGCGTTAGCCCTAATAGCTGCCTTGGCGTATACCAATGTTCAGGCACAAGAAGACGACCCTGTGCTTTTGTACAGTCCGGCTTCCCAAAACCTTTTGAAATTCAACAGGTTCTTGATCAACCCGACCTTTTCAACGGTTCGGGAAGATAAGTCGTACATCAATCTTCTGCATAGAAACCAGTCGGTACAATTTAAGGACAACGACCAAACCTATTTCTTAAGTTATAGCGGTAGAATAGGGGATAGAAGTGGTTTGGGCCTTAGCCTTTATACACAATCTATAGGCCCGGTCTCGAATATCGGGGTTTTGGCAAATTACGCTTATGGAGTCAAATTAAGTGATAAAAGTAATTTCACTTTTGGTGGAAACTTGGCCTACTACAGTACGGGTCTTGATCGCAACAACATCGATGTTATCGACCAGGAAGACTTCCGTTTGAACGGCACCGAAGATAGTAACGTACTTTCGTTTCAGCCAGGATTTAATATTTCTTATGGGAAAATCGATTTCGGCGTCTTCGCGGAAAACCTTTTTGACTACAACCTAAAGACTAGTGAATCTTTGACCGATTTCGCCGATAAGACGTACTCGGGCCATTTACAGTATACACATAGTTTTAGTAACGAATCCGGAATCATGGAGGGTAGTCGTTTGATGCCCTTGGCCAGAGTGCGTATGAACGGGCAAAACCGTTTTGCCTCAGATTCAGAAGACGCGCAAGATATTTCCTTTGGTGGTAGCCTCATACTTGACCTCCCAAAATTAGGGTGGTTGCAAGGAGGTTACGACAGTTTTTATGGTGCTTCCGCGGGTGCAGGTTTCAATATCAACAGAAGACTTTCGCTCGGCTATACCATGGAAAAGGGTTTTACTACCGATTTGGATGCCCTGGGCGTTACCCACGAAATCAGCTTCGCCTATTCGTTCACACCGAACCTGACCGAAGACCGTGTTATGCTTGAAGATGATTATGAGGATGAATTGGTCGACAACGAAGAAGTAGACACCAATAATTTGGCCGCCAATGAGGAAATTGCCGAGCTGAAAAGAAAACTTGCCGAAAACGATGCAATTATACAAGAATTGATGTTTAGACAAGATTCTCTGGAGGCCGACCGCCAAAGAGATCTTGAGCGCCGTTTCGATATGGTGATGCGCATGGTGCGCAACGAGACCAATGGGGAAAGACCAAACCTTGAAAAACGAGCGGAAGAACTTTTCTTGAGTGGACAGGACAAGACCTCAGTAGCAGAAAACGATACCGAAGATCCAATTTTTACACCAAATAGTACAAAACAAAATTCCAATATTGCTAAAAATACCGTAAACCGCGCAAGACCAGTGGCTGCCCAAGACAAAACCCGCAACAATAAGGTAGAAGCCGATGCGCTTGCGAAAACCGCCCAACGCAATACCGTAAAAAGCAGAAAATTTAGAAACCTTGATGGAGTAGAAGATGGTTATTATGTGGTCGCTAATGTCTATAAGGGCGGCAAGTATATGGAGAAGTTCATTAACGATATGCATAATCAAGGCTTCGCTTCTGACTATATCGATAATCCCGAAAATGGCTTGAAATATGTTTACCTTGACAAGTACGATACCTGGCAAGAAGCCGTGGATGCCCATAAAAGCAAAATGAACGGAGCCTACACAGGCGAACTTTGGGTCATGAACGTAGACAACCGATACACGAACGAGGCCTATGCCGATAACAGTAATAAGCTCAAAGAAAAATCATCAAAGTACGATACCGACGTGCTACAACAAAATGTAGTTGTAAAAGATCGGGTGGCCTCTAAAGAACTTACCGGTAAAACCTATAAAATCGACGGTATCGGTTCTGGTTATTACATTATCGCAAATGTCTTCGCCAACCCAAATAATGCCAATCGGTTTGTTAAGCTATTGAATTCCTTCGGGTTGAGCGCCAGTTACTTCATAAACCCCGAAAATAAATGGAGATACGTGTATTTGAAAAGACACGAGTCATGGAACAACGCCCTACTGTCTTACTATACCAACCTTAATGACTCATACAACGACAAAATGTGGATTATGCGCGTGCGGCCGAGTCAAATTACCTAATATGCTAATTGGTATTTTTTACAATGTGATATGTAGTACACTTCCGAAAGTAACTTCAAAAAAATCTCTTTTCAATAATGAATCCGTCTTAATTTCTTGAGTTTATGCTTGAAAGAGAGAATAAAGCTTTGATGCCTAAAAGCGTTGTTTTTAGTTCATTTATCAAAGCATTAGAAAAATATTAAAATTCAC
>ENA-ORXM01001021-ORXM01001021.1-marine-metagenome-genome-assembly--contig:-NODE-1021-length-42429-cov-4.328792_pt1 | contig 42429 bp, 35 predicted proteins | sample MGYA00237867_ERZ511480 | MGnify/ENA primary metagenome ERZ511480 (study PRJEB26309, sample SAMN06266103) | marine metagenome | isolation source: Algal blade | place: United Kingdom:Sidmouth, United...
TTAAGGTTTTAATATATTTTGTGAATTCTTATGAATCATATAATCGCTAGACTTAGGATCTAGTGCCGCAAGGTGTGAGAGTTCGAGTCTCTCCGCCTGTACAACGAGAAGCCTTTCAGGAAACTGAGAGGCTTTTTTGCTTGAATAAGTTATTAGTTAGGTACAGCTGTAAGGACCAGTTCAGTTGCTTACATTGTGAGGTGATAGGCTTGCCTAGCAATTTCCAATTCTTCATTGGTTGGAACAACAAGCAGTTTCACTATAGATTCGCTTTTCTGAATCTCCAGAATACCCGAAGATCTTTGGTTGTTCTTTGCCGGATCAATCTGTATTCCTAGAACTTCCATGTCTTCACAGATCATTTCTCGTAATACACTAGAATTTTCGCCAATACCTCCTGTGAACAATATAGCATCTGCACCGTTAAGCACTGCAATATAGCTACCTATGAATTTTTTTATGCGATAAGCGGTCAATGTTAATGCCAATTGACAATCTAAATTTCCATCTTCCGCTCCGTTTTGAATTTCTCGTAAATCAGAATGTCCTGTAAGGCCTAAGAGTCCACTTTGTTTTTGGAGTAGATTATTTACTTGGTCAGCGGACATTTCCAATCTATTCATAAGGTGAAAAATAACGGAATGATCAATGTCTCCGCTTCGCGTACCCATAATAAGCCCGTTGGTAGGGCTAAAACCCATAGAATGGTCTACGCTCTTTCCATTTTTAATGGCCGTGGCACTACAGCCGTTCCCCAAATGCACACTAATGATTTTGCTGGATTGCCCATTTAGATAAGCAATGGCCTGTTCAGAAACATATTTGTGGCTTGTTCCGTGAAAACCATAAACTCGAATACGGTTTTTATCCGCTAATTCCTTCGGAATAGCATAGCGGTATGCTTTTTCAGGCATGGTTTGGTGGTAAGCCGTATCAAAAATAGCAACCTGATTCGCCTTCTTAAAAATATCAATAGCGACTCTGATTCCTGTTGCGTTAGCGGGATTATGAAGTGGGGCCAATGATGCCAACCGCTCTATTTCTGCCAAAACACTATCATCAATTTTGGTGGGTTGGTCAAACTTACTTCCACCATGTACTACCCTGTGCGCAACAGTATCGATGGCATCGGGATGTTTTAAGATGCCATATATATCATGCATCAATAAATTGGTAATCGCCATTAAGCCTTCTTGATGGTCCGAAAGGGATAGCGTCTCTGAATGAGAGTGCTCTTTAGCCTCATAATGAACTTTGGAATCTTCCAAACCAATGCGTTCCACCAAACCTTTACAGATAATTTCCTTAGACGGCATATTAATGACCTGAAATTTAATTGAAGAACTTCCTGAATTGATAATCAAAATCTGCATATTTCTTTAATTTTCTTGTGCTTGTATAGCAGTCACGACTACCGTATTAAAAACATCTTCTACTGTGCAACCTCTACTTAAATCGTTTACAGGTTTATTTAGCCCTTGTAACATAGGTCCTATGGCCACGGCTCCAGTTTCTCTTTGCACCGCTTTATACGTATTGTTTCCTGTATTTAAATCAGGGAATATTAAAACCGATGCCTGTCCGGCAACCTCGGAATTAGGCAGCTTGCTTTTGCCAATTAACGGGTCTACGGCTGCATCATACTGTATGGGGCCTTCAATTTGTAAATGTGGGTTTGATTTCTTTACGATTTCAGTAGCCAATCTCACTTTGTCTACGTCATCTCCCTTTCCAGAACTACCGGAAGAGTAGGATAACATGGCAATTTTAGCTTTAATTCCAAAAGCTTCAGCAGAGGCTGCAGAGGAAATGGCAATCTCTGCCAACTGTTCTGCGGTTGGATTAGGGTTAATGGCACAATCACCAAAGACGGAAACCCTATTTTCCAAACACATGAAAAATACGGAGGATACTACTTTTATGCCGGGCTTGGTTTTTACAAACTGTAATGCAGGGCGTATGGTATGTTGCGTGGTATGCACAGCTCCCGAAACCATACCGTCTGCATCTCCTTGGTAAACCATCATGGTGCCAAAATAGGAGACATCCAACATAGAATCCCTTGCAATATCCATATTTACACCTTTATGCTTTCTTAATTCATAGAAAGTGTTGGCATAACTTTCAAAATTAGGTGCGCTTCCGGGGTCAAGGATAGATAGATGAGAAAGGTCAAAACCTAACTGCATAGCCTTCTTTTCAATCTTTTCTTTATTCCCTAAAAGAGTTATTTTAACAATACCCAAAGCACTCAACTCGCTAGCAGCTTCAATAATTCTATCATCTTCACCTTCTGGAAGAACAATATGCTTTTTAGAAGTTTTGGCACGCTGAACGAGATTGTACTGAAACATTCTTGGGGTAGTGCCTTTGGCTTCGTAAGTTTTTAAACGTTCCAATAATAATTCACCATCAACATAGGAATTGAACAATGAGATCGATGTTGCAATTTTCTGTTTGCTTTCGGCGTATATTCTTGATTTGATGTTTCCTACGGCGTTGGTGGTATCAAATGTGCCTTGCTGTACAGAAATTATGGGCACGTGGGTTTCAAAACCTTCCAATAGTTTTAAGATAGAGGGTTCTGGAATAATTCCCCCGGTCAATATAATTCCTGAAATGGTAGGATAGTTGTCAGAAAGGTTGGCATGCAACGCACCTAATATAATGTCTGAGCGGTCTCCAGGGGTAATAACCAAGCTATTCTCATGCAAGTGGTTTAGGTAATTGTGTAATTGCATGGCGCCCACGCCAAAACTTCCGGTTTGGTTATTTAAACTTTCCGCCCCAAAAAGAACCTTCCCATTAAGGGCTTTAAGAATTTCGTGAATAGTTGGGTGAGATAAGTTTGAAGCTCTAGGAACCCCAAATACAACGGTTTTATCCTTAAGTTCAAGATTCAACCTCTTGTTAACAATATCAATATTCTCTGGTCTTAACTTATTTGCTACCACACCAATAAGTTCAATATCCTTTTTGATATAGGTATTGACCGCAGAACCAAGGTTACCGCAAAATTCCTCTAAACTGTTACCTTTCGCATTATCTATTAGAATAACGGGTATCCCAAGGTTCTTGGCAATATCTATGTTCAAATCAAATTCAATTACACTTCCGTCACTAGAGAAATCACTTCCTTCTACAAGTATAAAATCAAACCGTTGCTCAAGTTCTTTATATTTGGATATAATGGAGTCAAGAATGTCTCCTGTTCGTCCATCATTGAACATTTCAACCATTTGACTTTGGGTAAGGGCATATGCATCTTCAACAGGAATATCCAAATTGAAATGAGTTAGCACCGTGTTAATATGATTGTCTATTTCGCCTTTAGGAACATCATTTATTACAGGTCTGAAATATCCGACTTTTGCCATTTTTCCAAGTAAAAGTTGCATCAAACCGAGTACAACTAATGACTTGCCACTGTGAGATTCCAAAGCAGCAACATAAAGTGCTTTTGTCATAATTTTATTATTTGCTATTATATGATTTTTATCATTTATTATATCCCAAAGTGCTTATTTTATGGGTGTTTCCGTATTATTTGTCAAGGGTTACAAGTTAACCCTTTTTAATTATTTAACATTATTTTTTGTTAAAAATCGATAAAGATTTCGCCCCCTTTTGAGTTGTTAGAACATAGGTTTTGAATTAAATAAGACAACTAAAAATTTCTTTGATGTTATTTATCTTGTTGTATCTGAAAATAATGAGATTTTAATAGAGATAAATTGGGTTAACATAAAATGATGTGACCTATTAAATGAAAAATTCTTCTTTTTCCTTACATTAGAAATAATTAGAAATTGCAGTTAGATAAAGCAAATGAACAACTCAACATACACTCAATAAAATGAAAAAAATTAGCACCACTTTGGTAGTCCTTGGCATTATACTTTTCACAAATTTTCTGGATGCTCAGTCAGAAATACGGACAGGAGAAAATATTGCTGTAACGAAGACCAATTCCGGAAAGGTGCGTGGCTATATTGAAAAAGGCATTTATACGTACAAAGGAATTCCCTATGCCCAAGCTAAACGATTTGAAGTGGCAAAAGAACCTGAATCTTGGGAGGGCGTTCGAAGTTCAACTATGTACGGTCCCGTAGCTCCACTTTTAAGATCCACTACTTCGGTGCAGGATGAAGCTGAATTTGTTTTTGATCATGATTGGGGTTATACCAATGAAGATTGTCTCAATTTAAATGTTTGGACACCTAGTATTGATGAAAGTGAAAAGAGACCGGTAATGTTCTGGATTCATGGGGGTGGTTTTACCACAGGATCTAGCCATGAGTTACCATCGTATGACGGGGCGAACTTGAGTAAAAAAGGAGATGTAGTTGTAGTGTCTATAAATCACCGGTTGAATGTTTTGGGCTTTTTGGATCTATCCGCCTATGGCAAAAAGTACCAGCACTCTCCTAACAACAGTATTTTGGATATGGTCATGGCACTGAAGTGGGTTCGGGATAATATTTCAAACTTTGGAGGAGACCCAAATAACGTAACCATTTTTGGGCAATCAGGAGGTGGAGCTAAAGTCACTACCCTTATGGCCATGCCCAAAGCAAAAGGTTTGTTCCATAAGGCCATAAACCAAAGTGGTTCTTACCGGAAAGCGATATTGGAGAAAGAGGTTACCCAAAAAGTAGCCAAGGAAACTATTTCTATTCTAGGATTGAATGCTACAACCATAGATAGTATTCAAAATATACCTTTTCAGACTTTGGCAGATGCCAGTGGTAAGGCGCTAAAAATAGTAGAGAAGAAAATGAAAGCGGAAGGGAAGACCATTATCGGTTTTGGATTGAATTGGGGGCCTAGTAAAGATGGTGTTGATTTACCTTTTCAAATCAATTCTTTAGAAGCGCTAGCACTTTCAAAAGACGTTCCCCTATTAATCGGAACTGCTAAAAATGAATTTGCTCCTTTTGCCAATATGCGTTTTGTTGGTGCTTCCGATGAAACCATCATGAATCATATTAAAGAGACCTATAAAGAAAAAGCAGATGCATATATCAAAGCGGTTAAAAAAGCATATCCGGAAGATACTGCGGCAAAAGATTTGTTGGATGTTGACACCATGTTTAGACCAGGGGCAGTGGCCGAAGCGAATTTAAAATCGAGCATCAAAGACGGGGCACCAGTATTTATGTACCTTTTTACATGGCAATCTCCCGTTTTTGATGGAAAATATAAAGCATTGCATTGTATGGAGCTACCATTTGTTTTCGATAATATTACTTTAGCAAATCATATGACAGGAGGTGGGAAAGATGCACACGCTTTGGCGGATAAAATGAGCCAAGCATGGATTAATTTTGCCAAGACCGGAAACCCAAACCATGCCGGATTACCGGAATGGCCCGCATACAATAGCACTAATACAACAACAATGCATTTTAATACTACAAGCATGGTAAAGCCACAGCTAGACAAAGAACTTTTTGAACTCGTAAAAGAGTAACTAACCACATCTTATTGTTAGTTTTGCACTTTTAAATTTCAAAGCATGATTTCAGTTGATAATTTGGCGGTAGAATTTAGTGGTACTACCTTATTCAGTGATGTTTCTTTTGTGATTAATCCTACCGATAAAATTGCCCTAATGGGTAAGAACGGAGCGGGAAAATCTACGATGATGAAAATTATTGCTGGCGAGCAAAGTGGTACACGCGGTAATGTTCGTGTACCAAAAGATGCTGTTATAGCTTATTTACCACAACATTTATTGACTGAAGATGATTGTACCGTTTTTGAAGAAGCTGCCAAAGCTTTTAAGCATGTTTTTACCATGCGCGATGAAATGGAGCGACTTAACAAAGAATTAGAGACTAGAACGGATTATGAGAGCGATGCCTACATGTCCATCATAGAAAAAGTTTCTGATTTAGGTGAGAAATACTATGCCTTAGAAGATATTAATTATGATTCTGAGGTAGAAAAAGCTTTAAAGGGGTTGGGTTTTAAACAAGAGGATTTCGTAAGGCAAACCAATGAGTTTAGCGGAGGTTGGCGTATGCGTATAGAATTGGCTAAAATTCTATTGCAAAAACCAGATCTTATCTTGTTGGATGAGCCTACGAACCATATTGATATTGAATCAGTTATTTGGCTGGAAGATTTCTTGTTGAACAAAGCCAATGCCGTAATGGTAATATCTCACGATAGAGCATTTATTGACAATATTACCAACCGTACCATAGAAGTTACTATGGGGCGTATTTATGATTACAAAGCCAATTATACCCACTACTTGCAATTGCGTGAAGACCGTAGGTCCCACCAGATAAAAGCGTATCAGGAACAACAAAAATTTATAGCGGATAATAGGGCCTTTATTGAACGATTTAAAGGAACCTATTCAAAAACGAACCAAGTTACGTCGCGTGAACGAATGCTGGAAAAATTGAAAATTATTGAAATTGATGAGGTAGACACCTCTTCTTTAAAATTGAGCTTTCCACCATCTCCACGTTCGGGAGATTATCCGGTTACGGTTGAGGGAGTTTCTAAATCTTATGATGAGCATATTGTTTTCAAAGATGCAAATATGTCAATTGCCAGAGGAGAGAAAGTTTCTTTTGTGGGTCGTAATGGTGAAGGTAAGTCAACCATGATCAAGGCTATTCTGGGTGAAATAGATGTAGAAGGAAACTGTCAATTAGGGCATAATGTTAAGGTAGGATATTTTGCGCAAAACCAAGCATCGTTATTAGACCCAGAGCTGACAATTTTTCAAACCGTAGATGAGGTTGCTTTTGGTGATATTCGAAATCAGATAAAGAACATTTTGGGCAGGTTTATGTTTAGTGGTGATGATATCGATAAAAAAGTAAGTATGCTTTCCGGTGGAGAGAAAACTAGATTGGCTATGGTGAAACTACTATTGGAGCCGGTAAATCTTTTAATATTGGATGAGCCCACCAACCATTTGGACCTGAAGTCAAAAGATGTATTAAAAGAAGCTTTATCTACGTACGATGGTACGTTGATTTTAGTATCTCACGATCGTGATTTTCTACAAGGATTATCTCAGAAAGTATTTGAGTTCAAAAATCAACGAGTAATTGAACATTTTGAAACTATTGATGCTTTCCTAGAGCGAAATAGAATTAAGAGCATTGCTGAGATTAATTTGATGAAGTAGTGCGCCGCTGTTTACCTTTTCTATAGATAGGAATTACATTATTTAATTTGCAGTGGGCTATTTGCTATTTAGAGTGTTGGTCACGGGAACTTGTCATATTTCTTTATAAATACGGTGGTACAGGTTCTGGAAATCGGTATTTAAAAATGGTTCATTATGTGTTCAGGAACGGTTATCTTATATTTACCTCACATTAATACATCTTATACATGTCAGAATTTTCAAACAGAAGGGTGCAGCTTGTTTTTATGCTTTCATTGTTGACGACTGTCATTACAATAATTTGGTTTATTCTAGCTAGGATATTGCATATGATAGAACTTAGCAATTTCATCATAGCCACGGCGCCTCTTTTTATCCTTTCTGCCATCATTTCCAAAAAAGGAAACCTAACCCTTGCCCGCTTTATTTATATGATTGCCTTTAATTTGAGTGTTACGGTGACTGCCTCATTTATTGGAAAGGCCGGGAGTGTGGAATTTATACTCATGTTTGCCATGGCTTTGCCTTTTATACTATTTTCTTTCATAAGAGAAAAACTTTATATTCCGCTATTCTCTAGTTTGTCAATGGTGTTTTGGGCACTTCTGTATTTTACGGATTTTAATCTTTTTAGTGACACGCATATGGATCCTGAATTGGCAGGAAGGTATATTTATCCTATTTCCATTATTACTACAATTCTTTTAGTAACATATCAATTAACTTATTTCTCCTTTATAAACGCAGGGTTTTATTCTAAAATACACAATCAGAGAGAATCAGCTATTGAGGCATCAAATGCAAAGTCTAGGTTTTTAAGTATGATGAGCCATGAGATAAGAACACCTCTAAATGCAATTACCGGTCTTTCCCATATTTTAGGCGACACCAATCCTAGAGAAGATCAAAAGCAGAATATTGAAGCATTGAACTACTCCGGTAAAATACTCTTGAACTTACTGAACAATGTTTTGGATTTCAGTAAAATGGAGTCCACAAAGATTGAACTAGACCCTATTCCTACTAATATTATGAAAGCGGTGAAGCAAATAAAGAAAATTCATGAATCTAGCTGTTTACGTAAAGGAATTGTGTTGGAATTGGAAATCGATGACAAACTTCCCACTGTTTGGTTAGATATTGTTCGCTTCAATCAGGTAATCAATAACTTGGTTTCAAATGCCATTAAATTTACGGAAAAGGGAAGTGTAAAGCTAAAAATCGTAATGGAAAGCGAGACAAACGACATTGTTGTTATTCGCACAGAAATCATAGATACCGGAATTGGAATTACAAAAGAGGGGCAAGAAAAAATATGGCAGGCATTTTCTCAAGCATCCAGTAGTACAAACCGTTTGTACGGTGGTACAGGTTTAGGATTGCCCATTGTTAAAAGTATAGTAAATGCTATGGGTTCTGAAGTATATGTAGAAAGTGAAATGGATAAAGGAAGTCGCTTTTATTTTAATTTAGAATTGAAGTTGGCTTCTAGCCAAGAGTTGGAGAAAACTACTCAAAGAAAGGTATTTGACCTAAAGGGTAAAAAAGTTTTATTGGTAGAGGACAATCAGATCAATGTTATGGTCGGAAAGCAAATATTAGAAAAGGCCAACTTGGTTGTTGATGTGGCTTATGACGGACTTGCTGCAGTAAATAAAGTACGTGAAGAAGGTTATGATGTACTTTTGATGGACATCCAGATGCCCGTAATGGATGGGTATGAAGCTTCTATGGAAATCAGAAAGTTCAATACCACGGTCCCTATATTAGCCTTATCGGCATCCGTATTTCAAGAAGTAAAAGAGAAGATGTTTGAAAGTGGTATGGACGGATTTATTTTCAAACCTTTTAACCCAGAAGACCTACTCAATAGGATAGAAGAAAAGGTAGCTGGTTAGCATTAGTTATAATTTAGTGACTTTGGATAGGTTTGTTTTCGATTAGATAGACCTGAAATACAATGTTCTTAATGGCCTTGATTTCTTATCTCGGCTGCGCTATTTTTTGGTCCTATTTTTTTTAATTTCTTTTTAGGACATAAGTTGTGAAAGGGCCAATGCCAAATCTCCGCTTTGGTGTTTGGTCACAAGTATTTTTTTCTAATCACTTGTTCAAGCAAATCTTCTTGAGGGCAACTAATTTCCTTAAATGTTATTACTTCCTTATGTCGTGAAATGGTCTTTGTCGGTCATAGCGAAATGAACATCGTATTTTGTTATATTTCTTAAAGTTGCGGTGTCGTTAAACGAACCGAACGTAGGGTCTACTGAGCAAGAAGTGTTCTGGTCTTTTATGCCCAATAATAAAGCACTACGTCTTGCATAATCCCAAGGTTTGCATCATTAGGAGCTGGAGATTTAGATTGATACCATAGAGATAACTTCTTTGAAGCCATCAGAAAAGACAAATCTTTGATTTCTAATACACATAATGCCAGTATATCTACCATGTTGTGTCATTTATGAAACATGGTGTAAGAGACCGGTGAAATGTTGAAACTACACCCACTTACGGGTAAGGTTTTAAATATTGAAAAGGTTATATAAAACTGGTGTAAACGAGAAAGCAAGGAAGGCCGGGAGCCTACGCTTAAGTTCCGTTTAAAAGTAAAAGGCCCTCGTAGAGGGCCTTTTTTATGCTTGGTCAATTAAATCTTTTTAGATTACTACATAATTCCAGTAACATCTAGAACGAGGGCTACTAGTACTGATAGTAGAATACATACCAGGCAAGTGATCATGATTCGAAGAAATCCGTTGAGCATTTTAACTCCGGTGCTTAGTTGTTGTTCCATAAGTGTGAGATTTCCTTAAATTTAATAAATTAATAAATACAAAGGTCAAATATTGCGAATTTTTTGGCTTAAACCCCTTATGGTTAGTATATTAATTAGTTGAACTGTTCATAAAAACGATAAACTGCATTTTTTGCAAACCGTAAAAAGAGTTAAAATCACTGGAGGTTCAAATTTTAAGACCTCCTTAGGGAAGATAAAGTAGAATAATTTTAAAAATTTAGATAAAAGCTTTAATGTGGGACATGATTTCCATACTCGCCCCTTTGTTCTTTGAAATGTAATTGGCGTTTATTTCTCCTGTCTTTTTTCTAAATTCCGGACTGTCAAGAAACTTCTTTAAAAGCTCTCCAAACGTCCATTGGTCTTTTATAGGGTAAATACCTTTTTGTTTTACTAAATCCTCGGCTTCTATAAAACCGTCATAATTTGGTCCAATGATTACGGGAATACCAAAAACGGCAGGTTCTAAAGTATTGTGTAATCCTGTTGAAAAACCACCGCCAACATAAGCTATATCGGCATAGCTATAAATACGGGTCAAAAGCCCAATGTTATCAATGATCAGTACGTCATAATCGCGTAGATTATTACTGTCGATTTTTGAATAGAGTGTGGTTTTTTTTGTGAATGCTCCTGCAAGACCTAAAATTTTATCTTTTTTGATAGTGTGCGGGGCTAATACGTATTTTAGGTTCTTTGGGGCGTGGTTGATATGGTCTATTAATATGGCTTCATCTTCTGGCCAAGTACTTCCGGCTACAAAACAAAGTTTATCATTTTTGAAAACCTCCATAAAATCCAGTGTATTGTCACGGTCTAGAATTTCAGAAACACGGTCCAAACGCGTGTCTCCGCTTATGATGGCATTTTTTATTCCAATGGATTCCAATAATTCTTTGGAATTCGCATCCTGAACGAAGTAGTTGGAGAATTTGCGAAGGGTATTTCTCATAAACCCGCCGTAGGCTTTGAAGTAAACCTGATTTTTCTTGAATAAGGCCGAGACTAAAATAGCGGGGATTTTGTTCTTCTCTAACGCTTTAATATAATTAGGCCAAATCTCATATTTTACAAATATGGCAATATCAGGATGTACTGTTTTTAAGAAATGTGCCACGTTTTTTTTAGTGTCCATTGGCAGGTAGGCCACAACATCCGCTACGGTCGTATTTTTTTTTACTTCATATCCAGATGGGGAAAAGAAGGTGAGCACAATTTTATGTAAAGGATATTCGTTCTTAAGCTTCTCAATTATGGGAAGCCCTTGTTCGTATTCACCTAAGGATGCTGCATGAACCCAAAGTGTTCTGTCTTCTTTGGAAATAGCGTTATCAAGTAAGTAGAAGGAGTGCTTGCGGCCTTTTACGAACAGTTTTAATTTAGAATTGAAAAGAGCCAGAATCTTCAGGAAGAACCAAGAAATCTGAACAATCACATTATAGATGCTATGCACTGATTCATATTTTGCGCTAAATTACACTTCTTTAGATAAAATTGTACTGCATGGTTTCGTATTTTTGTTTCGATTTATATAATTCATGACGATGAAAAAAATTCAAATGGTCGACTTAGGTGGCCAGTACGAAGGAATAAAAGAACAAGTCAATTCGGCAATAGCCACTATAATGGAAACTTCGGCTTTCATAAACGGACCGGAAGTAAAATCATTCCAGAGTGAATTAGAAGCATATTTAAATGTAAAACACGTTATACCCTGTGCCAATGGTACGGATGCATTGCAAATTGCAATGATGGGGTTGGGTCTCCAGCCAGGAGATGAGGTAATCACCGCAGATTTTACGTTCGCGGCTACAGTTGAGGTAATAGCCCTATTACAATTAACTCCCGTTCTTGTAGATGTAGAGCCAGATTCTTTTAATATAGATATTGCGGCTATCGAAAAGGCTATTACACCTAAAACAAAAGCTATAGTCCCTGTTCATTTATTTGGCCAATGTGCCAATATGGACGCCATTATGCAGTTGGCGGAACAACATAACTTATTTGTAATAGAAGATAATGCCCAAGCAATTGGTGCGGATTATATTTTTGATAATGGCAAAAAACAGAAAGCTGGAACTATAGGCCATGTTGGTGCTACCTCTTTTTTCCCATCAAAAAATTTAGGAGCTTACGGAGACGGAGGTGCAATTTTCACTAATGATGATAAGTTGGCCCATACTTTAAGAGGAGTGGTAAATCATGGTATGTATGAAAGATACCATCATGATGTGGTAGGAGTAAATTCTAGGTTAGATTCTATTCAGGCAGCTGTGTTACGTGCTAAATTACCCAATCTGGATGAGTATTGTGACCGAAGAAGACAGGCTGCAAGGAGTTACAACAAGGCTTTTGAAAATCAGCCCCATATCATAACGCCAAAAACCACGAGATGTGGAGAAGGAATATGCGATACGTGCAGTTGCCATGTGTTTCATCAATATACCTTAAGAATTACCAATGGCAAAAGAGATGCTTTGGTAAAACATTTGGCAGATAATGATATTCCATGTGGTGTGTACTATCCTATTCCTTTACATAAACAAAAGGCATATGCAGATGATAGGTATAATGAAGCTGATTTCCCTGTAACAAACCAATTGGTTAAAGAAGTTATTTCATTACCAATGCACACGGAATTAGAAAATGATCAAATAGATTTTATTACAAAAACAGTATTGGAGTTGGTAAATGCTTAGCGCTTATTCTAACTTGCTTTAAAAACATGAGCGAACTAAGCAGTAAAAAAGAAAGTGGCCTATTTGCAAAAAAAAGCATGGGTTTTGAAAAATAATAGATTATGAAGATATTAGTTACCGGTGGGCTTGGATTTATTGGATCACATACAGTTGTAGAACTTCAAAATGAAGGTTTTGAGGTGGTAATCATAGATGATTGTTCCAATTCATCCGAAAAGGTACTTGATGGTATTTCTTCCATAACCGGTAAAGTGCCACTTTTTGAAAAAATTGATTTAAAAGAAAAATCCAAGGTTGAAGATTTCTTTAAAAGGCACCAGGATGTTCAGGGGGTAATTCATTTTGCTGCTTCAAAGGCGGTAGGTGAAAGTGTTAAAAAACCACTTTTGTATTATGAAAATAACATTGGTACATTGGTTTATCTTTTGAAAGAACTTTCTAAGAAAGACAATTCCAATTTTATATTTAGCTCCTCTTGTACGGTATATGGGCAAGCAGATGAGATGCCTATTAGTGAGATGGCTCCGGTTAAACCAGCAGAATCCCCTTATGGGAACACAAAACAAATGGGCGAAGAGATTATTCGTGATACGTGTTTGGTGAATGAGAATATGAACGCCATCGCTTTGCGTTACTTCAACCCAATGGGTGCACATCCTAGTGGTAATATAGGTGAATTGCCTATAGGTGTACCGCAAAATTTGGTTCCATTTATAACACAGACCGGTGTTGGCTTACGAGAGCAATTGTCGGTTTTTGGTGATGATTATCCTACGGAAGATGGTACCTGTGTTCGCGATTATATCTATGTGGTAGATTTAGCCAAAGCCCATGTTCAGGCATTGCAACGTCTCTTGGCAGGGAAGAACCAAGAAAATTACGAGGTATTTAATTTAGGTACTGGAAAAGGAAGCTCAGTTTTGGAGGTAATTCACAGTTTTGAAAAGGTGTCGGGTAAAAAACTAAATTATAAAATTGTAGACAGAAGGGCTGGTGATATTGTTTCTGCGTACGCTGATACTAGAAAAGCGAACGAAGTCTTAGGTTGGAAATCACAGTATACTTTAGATGAGGCAATGAAGTCCGCATGGGAGTGGGAACAGAAAATCAGGGCATAACTAGAAATGAACTTCTAAAGGGCTGTAAATTGAATTTTTTTTCTGAATCAAAACCAACCTCAAATCAAAAACGTAGATAATACATGGTTTTGAATTTTTCCGATAGTACAGATTTGCTTGCCAATGCAGAGAAAAATGAGCTTTACAATAAATTGGTAGCCCAGGTAATAAAAGATTTTGGCCTGGCCAATATTCATATAGATGTTACACCGGATATTCTTCCGAATCAACTTAAGGCTGTTTTAAAGGAGAAAATCTATCGTCTAATAATGGAGCGCTTTTCAGAATATCTGAATTTACTATACATAATAGATGTTCCTGAAAAAGCGTTTAAGGAAATTACGGTAACAGATGTTGTTGAGGTAGCCGATCAAGTTACCTTTCTCGTGTTAAAGCGAGAGTTACAAAAAGTATGGTTGAAAGCTAAATACTCCTAAAAGTACACACGTACAAAAGGCATCCATGCATTCAGGTAAATACTTTCACTATCATCATAAAGTACATTATAGCGAATACCAACAGTGAAATTACGATCTGTGTAACCTGCGCCAAAGAATAGTCCGGGCGACCAATAATTTTCTTCTATAGTGGGTAGACCGTTAAATGCAATAGATCTATTAATACGTAATTGTTCCAATTCTGCGGAAAGCTGAATATAGGGCAGGGGATTGTAAAGGGATAAAATACTACCACCATACGCATATCGCTTATCATTATCGTATTTTGCATAGTTAAAAGTAAGGCTTACACCGCTAGAAAATTTATCGTTAACCTGGTATATAGCGCTAGGGGAAACTGTAGCGTTGAAACCTCCATTGTTCAGGCCAAAGCCCAATCCGCCTCCTAGTCTAACATTATCCCAGAAATCGGAAGGTTGAGAAGTGTTTTGTGTGTAACAACTTGTCGCAAAAAGAAGAAGAAATAACGCGAAAAATATTTTTTTAGAGATCAAAGAGAGTTTTTTAATCATTATCTTTATTTTTTCAATATTGCATACTAAGATACGTCCCAGAAATGGGAATTATTGTATTTTTGTACCCATTTATTTGCATGACAGAGAATCTTCTATGGACAAATATTCCTTTCTAAATACCGCTCATACTTCTTTTTTTGCGGAATTATACGACAAGTATCTTATTAACCCCGATAGTGTTGAGCCTAGTTGGCGCGCTTTTTTCCAAGGTTTTGATTTTGGAACGGAGTCGGCGCTAGATGGGTTGGATATTGATGCTTTATTAGCCGAAAACGGTACACAACAAAATGGAGTTGCGGCAATGCCACAATCTCTTCAAAAGGAGTTTCAGGTCATTCGTTTGATAGATGGTTATCGAAGTAGGGGACATTTATTTACTGAAACCAACCCTGTTAGAGAGCGTAGGCAATATGAGCCAACGCTTGATATCGAAAATTTTGGCCTTTCACAAAGTGATATGGATACGGTCTTCAGTGCCGGTGATGTTATTGGTATAGGAGCCAATACTTTAAAAGAAATCATAGGGCATCTACGTCGTATATACTGCGATGCTATTGGTGTAGAGTATATGTATATTCGTAAGCCAGAGCGTATTGAGTGGATACAGACGTGGTTGAACGTTAATGATAATCATCCAAAATTTGATGCGGAGCATAAAAGACGAATTCTTAGAAAACTAAATCAAGCGGTTTCCTTTGAAGGGTTTTTGCATACCAAGTATGTTGGCCAAAAACGATTTTCTTTAGAGGGCGGTGAGTCATTGATTCCTGCTCTTGATACTGTTGTTGAGCGTGCTGCTGAGTTAGGTGTGGAGCAGTTTGTAATGGGTATGGCACATAGAGGTAGACTAAATGTGCTTACCAATATCTTTGGCAAGGCGGCAAAAGATATATTTAGTGAATTTGATGGTAAAGATTACGAGCAAGAGATTTTTGATGGCGATGTAAAATACCACCTAGGTTGGACCTCTGATCGTAAAACTGATAATGGCAAAAAAATAAAGATGAACATTGCTCCTAACCCTTCTCACTTAGAGACGGTTGGTGCAGTGGTAGAAGGTATTGCACGTGCAAAGCAAGATGCCCATTTTCCAGATGAGTTTTCAAAAGTACTTCCTATAGTTGTACATGGAGATGCCGCAATTGCTGGTCAAGGGCTTATTTATGAATTGGTGCAAATGGCCAATCTAGACGGGTATAAGACCAATGGTACCATACATATAGTAGTTAATAACCAAATTGGCTTTACAACGAACTATTTAGATGCTCGTACGTCTACCTATTGTACGGATGTTGGAAAGGTAACCTTAAGTCCTGTCTTACATGTAAATGCAGATGATGTGGAAGCTGTTGTACATGCATCGCTTTTTGCATTGGAATACCGTATGCGTTTTAATAGAGATGTATTTATTGATTTGTTAGGGTATAGAAAATATGGTCATAACGAAGGTGATGAGCCGCGTTTTACGCAGCCAAAACTATATAAGGCCATAGCCAAGCACCAAAATCCGCGTGATATTTATGCGCAGAAGTTATTGGCTGAAGGTATAATAGAAGAAGACTTTGTTAAAAAGTTGGAAGAGGAGTATAAGGCTTCTCTAGAGGAAGAACTTGTAGATTCCCGAAAAGAGGACAAAACGGAAATAACCCCGTTCATGGCCGATGAATGGAAAGGCTTTGTTAACGTTCGTGAGTGGGAAATGATGGAGAAAGTAGATACTACTTTCGATAAAAAAGAGCTTACCAAAATAGCAAAGGTTATTACGGAGCTTCCAAAAGATAAAAAATTCCTACGTAAGGTTGATAAACTTATAAGGGATCGCAAGAAAATGTTTTTCGAGTCTGATAGGTTGGACTGGGCCATGGGAGAATTGTTGGCCTATGGTACATTATTGCAAGAAGGTTATGCGGTTCGTATGTCAGGTCAAGATGTGGAGCGTGGTACGTTTTCGCACAGACATGCCGTAATGAAGGTGGAAGAAAGTGAAGAGGAGGTTATATTGCTTAATCATTTGAGTGAGAAACAAGCAAAATTTCAAATTTATAATTCATTATTATCAGAGTACGGTGTGGTTGGTTTTGACTACGGTTATGCCATGGCCAGTCCTAATTCACTAACCATCTGGGAAGCGCAATTTGGAGATTTCAGTAATGGGGCCCAAATTATGATTGACCAGTATATTTCTGCAGCAGAGGATAAATGGAAATTGCAGAACGGTTTGGTGATGTTGCTTCCGCATGGGTATGAAGGTCAGGGAGCAGAACATTCTTCAGCTCGTATGGAAAGGTACTTGCAACTGTGTGCAAGAGACAACATGTATATTGCAGATGTTTCTACACCAGCACAGATGTTCCATATCTTGAGAAGGCAGATGAAAGTAAATTTCAGAAAACCTCTTATTGTATTTACGCCTAAAAGTTTGTTGAGACATCCAAAAGCGGTGTCTACGGTAGATGAATTGGCATCAGGAAGTTTTCAAGAAGTTATAGATGATGCTTCCGTTACGATAAGTAAGGTGAAATCGGTCGTGTTTTGTACAGGTAAATTCTACTATGATTTACTAGCGGTCAAAGAAGAACAGAATAGGGAAGATGTTGCTTTGGTTCGTGTAGAACAATTGTTTCCGGTGCCATCAGAAAAGATAAAAGCTGTTATTGCCAAGTACAAAAAGGCAGATGATTTGGTCTGGGCGCAAGAAGAGCCAAGAAACATGGGGGCATGGAGCCATATGATGATGCATTTTAGTGATTCGAACAAGTTTAGGGTCGCTTCAAGAAGATTCTATGCTTCTCCAGCAGCCGGTAGTGCAGTTCGTTCAAAAATGAGACATCAGCAAGTAATCGATTATGTATTCGATAAGACTAAGAATAATATGTCAAAACCAATACCCAAGCCTACGGAGGATTAGGAATTGGTTAATGAAATAGTTTAAGATAACACAGCAAATAAGTATAGCATGATATTAGAAATGAAAGTCCCATCTCCGGGCGAATCTATCACCGAAGTAGAAATAGCGGAATGGTTGGTAGAAGATGGCGATTACGTTGAAAAGGACCAGGCCATTGCCGAGGTAGATTCGGATAAGGCTACATTAGAACTTCCTGCTGAGAAAAGTGGCATAATTACCTTAAAAGCCGAAGTAGGGGATGCTGTTGCAGTTGGAGCGGTAGTTTGTTTAATAGATACGGACGCTGCCAAACCTGCTGGTGACTCTGCAGAGAAAGAATTGGCAGAGGAGAAGAAAAGCGAACCTAAAAAAGAGGCGGCAAAAGCTCCACAACCTGCACAGGCAAAAGAAACTTATGCTTCTGGAGTAGCATCACCAGCGGCAAAAAAGATATTGAGTGAAAAAGGTATTGATGCCTCTTCGGTTAAGGGAAGTGGAAAAGATGGTCGTATCACTAAAGAAGATGCTGTAAATGCTGTTCCTTCCATGGGAACGCCTACAGGAGGAAACAGAGGGGAAACACGTTCAAAACTTTCTATGTTGCGTAGAAAAGTTGCGGAACGTTTAGTATCTGCCAAGAATGAAACAGCTATGCTTACAACTTTTAACGAAGTTGATATGTCTGCGATTTTTGAGCTTAGAAAACAATATAAAGACGACTTTAAATCTAAACACGGGGTTGGTTTAGGTTTTATGTCCTTCTTTACGAAGGCCGTTGTCCGAGCATTGGAAATGTATCCGGCCGTAAATTCTATGATAGACGGTAAAGAGATGATTTCTTACGATTTCTGTGATATCAGTATTGCGGTTTCCGGGCCAAAAGGATTAATGGTGCCTGTTATTAGAAATGCTGAAAATTTAACCTTTAGAGGTGTTGAGGCAGAAGTGAAAAGATTGGCAATACGCGCCCGTGAAGGAGAGATTACCGTAGACGAAATGACCGGCGGTACTTTCACCATTACTAATGGAGGTGTATTTGGCTCCATGTTGTCCACACCAATTATCAACCCACCACAGAGTGCAATTTTAGGAATGCACAACATAGTGGAAAGACCAATTGCTAGAGATGGAGCTATTGCTATTGCACCTATAATGTATGTGGCGGTATCTTATGACCACCGTATTATTGATGGTAAGGAATCTGTAGGGTTCTTGGTCGCTATAAAAGAAGCATTGGAAAATCCTGAAGAACTATTGATGGATGGTAATGTGAAGAAAGCTTTGGAGATGTAGGTTGTCTCACTAATTAATATATAGCCCTGAAGATTTTAATCTTTGGGGCTTTTTTTTGTGTAATAGTAGAGTGAATATCTAGATTACTTTTTAAGGTAAACGCAACACTTATTATAATCGATTACTGCTTTTGCCTTTTTTAGAACATCGGCACCTATTATTCCATCTACCGGTAAAGTATTGTGGGCAGTAAGGGCTTGGTTTACATGAACTAGGTCAAAAAGAACGATTTTCAACTTTTTCTTTTTCCAGTTTCCTATTTCAATTTTGTTTTTGGTCGATATTAAGGTCTCCATATCTGTAGCTCCAGCTCCAGCTGCTTTTATTTCCGAAACTTCCGAGGCTAGTGCAAATTGATCGATTTTGTCAATACCAATGCAAGTGTTGGATGCACCCGTATCTAGGATGAACCTTCCAGAAACACCGTTTATTTTAGCTGATATTTCAAAGTGATCGGTTTGGGTAAGCTTTAAGGGTATTTGGGAGTAATTTTTTTTCCGAAGAAATTTTTTCAGAGAGGACATGTATTCTTTTTATCAAAGATAAGGCTATTTTTGCAGCATGATATTAACAGATACGCATACCCATCTATACAGCGAAGCCTTTGATGAGGATAGGTCTGAGGCTATTGAAAGAGCTATGGCTCTTGGCGTTCAGCGCTTTTTTATCCCAGCAATAGATTCAACATACACAGAAGCAATGTGTGATCTTGAAAAGTCTTTTCCCAATAATATTTTTTTAATGATGGGTTTGCATCCTACTCATGTTAAGGAAAATTATGAGGCTGAACTGCAGCACGTAGAAGAAATGTTAGAACAGCGAAAATTCTATGCAGTTGGGGAAATTGGAATCGATTTATTTTGGGATAAAACCTTTTTAAAAGAACAGCAAGAAGCTTTTCGTAGACAAATCCGGTTGGCTAAAAAGTATAAATTACCTATCGTCATTCACTGTAGAGATGCTTTTGATGAAGTCTTTAAGGTGTTAGAGAGTGAAAAAGATGACGATTTATACGGTATTTTTCATTGTTTTACCGGAACGCTAGAACAAGCCAAAAAGGCCTTATCATATAATATGAAGCTTGGAATAGGTGGAGTCGTAACTTTTAAAAATGGAAAAATAGATAAGTTTTTAGCCGAAATTCCATTAAAACATATTGTTCTAGAGACAGATTCACCGTATTTAGCTCCTGTTCCCTACAGAGGAAAACGTAATGAAAGCGCTTATCTAATGAATGTGTTAGAGAAATTGGCAGAGGTCTATGGAGAGTCCACCGAGGTTGTGGCAAATATGACTACGGAAAACTCAAAACAAATATTCGGAATTTAATGATATTGGTTTGATAGATAAAAGTAAAATTCTCATTATATATACTGGCGGTACCATAGGTATGGTCAAGGATTACGATTCTGGCGCTTTAAAGGCTTTCAATTTTGATAAGTTAATGAAGAATATACCAGAATTAAAGCAGTTGGATTGTGAGATTAATTCGGTTTCTTTTGATGTTCCTATAGATTCATCTAATATGAATCCTGAACATTGGTCTCAAATTGCGACTATAATAGAAGAGCATTATGATACTCATGATGGCTTTGTGGTATTGCACGGTAGTGATACTATGAGTTATACGGCTTCTGCCCTTAGTTTTATGCTAGAAAATTTAAGCAAACCAGTAATTTTTACCGGTTCTCAGCTGCCTATTGGGGATTTGCGCACAGATGCAAAGGAAAACTTGATTACTTCCATTCAAATTGCGGCTTTAAAACAAAATAAAAAACCGGTAGTTCAAGAGGTGGGACTTTATTTTGAGTACAAATTGTATCGCGCCAACCGGACAACGAAGATTAATGCGGAGCATTTTCAAGCGTTTGCCTCTCTGAATTATCCCGAATTAATAGAGTCCGGTGTGTTCTTAAAGGTGAGCAAGGAATACTTATTGTCGTATGTAAAACGAAAGAAGTTTAAGGTCCATAAAAATATGGATACGAACGTGGCCATTTTAAAATTGTTTCCGGGAATTGGTCCCACGGTATTGCAGAGTGTTGTGAGTATTCCTGGATTAAAAGGGTTGATTTTGGAAACTTACGGAGCCGGAAACGCTCCAAATGAGCCTTGGATAATAGATATTCTAAGAAAAGCGAAGGAAAATAATATACATATTATTAATGTTACGCAATGCTCGGGCGGTAGTGTTTCCATGGGTAGATATGAAACTAGTAAGCAGTTAGAAGAATTGCAAGTAATTAATGGTAAAGACATTACAACCGAAGCTGCCATTGCTAAATTGATGTACCTTTTGGGTAATAATGTTTCGCCCAAGTTGTTCAAAAGCATATTCGAAACTTCACTACGTGGTGAGATAGAAGAAAATTAGCAGTTTTAATTTCATCAACTAATATTTTTTTTGTTATTTGGGCACCCCTTAAAAAGGGTTATCTTGTCTGGTCTGTTTTTATTAAAAAAGAGGCGTATAAGATGATTTTAGAGAGGTGGCCGAGTGGTCGAAGGCGCACGCCTGGAAAGTGTGTATACCCCAAAAGGGTATCGAGGGTTCGAATCCCTTCCTCTCTGCAGAACAAAAAGATTTTTCAGTTTAAATTAGTTTAGACTGGAAATATTTGTAAGTTTAGTTTCTATATGCAAAATGGAAGTCAATGCTTGATTATGTCAGGCAGAGACACTGGCGTAATTGCCCGTTTCGATGCTATGTCCAATATTTGGGCACCACTTCTCCGATGCAACGAAGTTTTACTTTTTTTATTGTGATTTTTTTTTATCTTTAACCCTATTAAATAACTAATTTAAGTTTGAACAAATGAAAAAATTATCCTCTATCCTAGCCGTGGGCGGGTTGTTTGTAATGAGTACAAATACTGTTAACGCAATGGCTACTACAGCAGTAATGCTGCAAGATGCACCTGCTGAAGCTGAAGTAGGTTTTACCCAGATGTTGAAAGAAATGTTTATACAAGGTGGTGCCGGTTTTATGGGTATTGTTCTTTTGTGTTTGATTCTTGGTTTGGCAGTAGCAATTGAAAGAATTATTTACTTGAACATGGCAACCACTAATACTGGTAAGCTTAGACAACAAGTAGAAGATGCATTGGCATCTGGTGGTGTTGAAGCTGCAAAAGAAGTTTGTAGAAATACGAAAGGGCCTGTTGCTTCTATATACTATCAAGGTTTGGATAGAGCAGGAGAAAGTGTTGAATCTGCTGAAAAAGCTGTTGTAGCTTATGGTGGTGTTCAAATGGGACAATTAGAAAAGAATGTTTCCTGGTTATCTTTATTTATCGCTATTGCACCAATGCTTGGTTTCATGGGTACGGTAATTGGTATGATTCAGGCCTTCCAGAAAATTAGTGCTGTTGGTAACCTTAGTGCATCTCTAATTGCAGGTGATATTCAGGTGGCATTATTAACAACGGTATTTGGTCTTATTACTGCTATTATCCTTCAAATCTTTTATAACTACATTATTGCTAAAATTGATAGCATCGTTAATGATATGGAAGATTCATCTATCGTTTTGATAGATATGTTGGTGGATCACAAAAAATAAGTCGCACACATAATACCTTAAATTATGCACAAAATTGTAAAAATTATATTGGTCGTTGTGGGCTTAATAGGCGCTGCCTTGTGGTTCATGCTTCCAGAGGCTGAAATGCCAGCCGATGAGGCTGCTAACAACGGAGCTTTAAATGCAATGTTTGCCATTACATGGTTGCTGTTAGGAATCGCTGTGGTATTTAGTCTTGTATTCGCTCTTAAAAACTTATTTTCAAACCCTGCTAATTTAAAGAAGACGCTTTTTGTAGTGGTTGGATTTCTATTAGTAGTTGGGATTGGTTTTGTAATGTCTAGCGGTACTGATGTTAGTGTCGAAGAAATGGCAAAAAGAGGTATATCAACTGATGAGTCTGAGATTAAGAAAATCGGTGCTGGTATAAACGTATTTTTCATATTGACTCTTGTAGCTGTAGGATCTATGCTATGGGGCGGTGTTAGAAAAATGATTAAATAAATAAAGAACTAAATTATGTCTAGAAGAGGAGGACCAGCAGAGGTAAACGCCGGATCAATGGCAGACATAGCATTCTTGCTACTTATATTTTTCTTGGTTACTACAACCATTGAGACAGATGCGGGTTTAGATCGTATGTTGCCACCAATTGAGCCACCTACGGAGAAACCACCTGTTATTAAAGAGAAGAATATCTTTACGGTAAATATTAACCGTAATGGTCAGTTGCTAGTTGAAGAGGAGCTTATCGATATTAAGAAATTACGAGAAAGAGCAATGGCTTTTTTAGATAATGGTGGCGCACCTTCAGGTACTCCAGAATATTGTAGCTACTGTAAAGGTAAAAGACTGTCCGATTCATCTGATAACCCAGCGAAAGCTATTATATCTTTGAAGAACGATCGTGAGACAAAGTATAGTACTTACATCACGGTTCAAAATGAACTGGTAGGTGCGTACAATGAACTTAGGAATCGTGAGGCACAACGTCTTTACAGAAGAGACTTTACTGATATGGAGGCAGAATATCTTAATCCTGAGACCGACGCTAGTAGAAAAGAGGATCTCAAAGAAAAGGTTAAGCGGATTCAAGAGTTGTTTCCTCAGAAGTTATCGGAAGCAGAGACGGGTAGTACAAATTAATAAGAGCTAAAACAGAATATAATATGTCAAAGTTTGCAAAGAAAAAGGATGCCGGTTTACCAGCTGTGAACACTGCATCGTTACCTGATATTGTATTTATGCTTTTATTCTTCTTTATGACCGTAACGGTTATGAAAGATAGTTCTTTGAAAGTAGAGAATACTTTGCCTAACGCTAGTGAAACTAAGAAATTAGAAAAGAAGGATAGGGTTATATATATTTATGTTGGGAAACCAACTTCACAGTATAAAGCTCAATTTGGTGAAGAGGCTAGAATTCAATTGAATGATAAATTTTCATCTCCTAATGAAGTTGGTGATTACATTCTTTCTGAGAGAGCTAAAAAGCCTCAAGAAATTCAGAACGTATTGACAACAGCTTTGAAGGTTGATAGAAATGCTAATATGGGATTGATTGCTGATATTAAAGCTCAATTGAGAAAGGTGAATGCATTGAAAGTCAATTACACGACTTATGATGGCGATGCCTTCAACAATTTGCAATAGTATTTCTTAACATATAAGTACAGACGCCTCGGAATATTTTCCGGGGCGTTTTTTATTTGCTTAATTTTGACTTTATGATGCGTTATTTAATTGGGTTGCTTTTTCTGTGCTTTAGTGGCTTAGTTGCTCAGACCGGTCCGGATTCCTCAAGTATTGATACTAGGTATCTGGAAGACCAGTTTTACATTGGTGTTACCTATAATTTCCTTTTAGGTCAACCAGATGATGTAAGTCAGCGTAATTTGTCTTATGGTCTACAGGCCGGGTTTATAAAGGATATGCCGTTAAATAGTAATCGTACAACAGCAATAGGGCTGGGTGTAGGTTATGGTGTGTACTCTTATTACTCAAATTTAAAAGCAGAGGAAACTAACAATGGTATTTTATATAGTATACTTGAAAATGATAGTGACTTCAAAAGGAATAAAATAGAAACTCATGTGTTGGAAGTCCCTTTTGAAATTAGATGGAGGAATTCTACACCTTCAGAATATAAGTTTTGGAGATTATATGCCGGAATGAAATTTGGATACGTTTTTGCTGGAAGATCCAAATTGGTGCCAACTGATGCAAGTAAAATATCTTTTTATAATAATGATATAAGAAGTTTTCAGTATGGTTTAACGTTGAATTTTGGATACAATACATTCAATGTCCATGCCTATTACTCGCTTAGTAACCTGTATAATGGCAATGTATTTTTGGATAATGAAAGTTTAAATACCCAACCGTTAAGAGTTGGACTTATTTTCTACATTTTGTAATTTTCTGCTGAAGGAAACTGGCAGCAATTTAAAGCCAAAAACGGATTGTAAATAGTTGGGGAAGAAATCCAATAAAGAATCCTAATACAACCTCTATCGCACTGTGTGACTTTAAATAAAGTCTAGATGTAGCTACTAGTCCCGTCAATAGAGTGAATATACTTAGGCCTAATGTGATGTTGACCTCAAAGTGTATGCTTAGGGCTATAAGGAACATTACAAGGCTTCCCATGCCCATAAGGTGCATACTCACTTTTAATCTTAGGAATAATAATAAGACTGTGGTTAGGGCTGAGATAATTAAACCAACAAAGTAGAAATGTAATTCGGCAATATTGGTGTTGGGCAATACTCTGTACACTACGAATAGTAGTAGGATTATGTGAACATATAAAGGATATCGTCGTTCTTTAAGAGTATACATGAAAACGCTCTGAGCCAAACCTAGATTCCTAAGTATAAAGTATACAATTATGGGTATGATAACTGTTAAGATAAAAATAGGCAGCACATTGGCACTCTGAATGGCAATAGGGCTGTATTTAGGCGTAATCAAGAAGTAGGCTAACGTTCCTGCTATCGGGATGAATAAAGGATGAAAAATATAAGATATGGCCTTTAGAAAAACCTTCATTAAATCTGTTTGCGCAATCTTGCTACGGGAATGTCCAATTGTTCCCGGTATTTTGCGACGGTCCTTCGTGCTATGGGATATCCTTTTTCTTTTAGTATAGCTGCTAGTTTATCGTCAGTAAGAGGTTTCTTCTTAGATTCCTCCCTAATAACGGTTTCAAGAATTTTCTTGATTTCTTTGGTTGAAACATCCTCTCCTTGGTCGTTTTTCATGGATTCAGAGAAGAATTCCTTTATTAATTTTGTGCCGTAAGGCGTATCAACATATTTACTGTTTGCCACCCTGGATACAGTTGATACATCCATTTGAATCTCATCTGCAATATCTTTTAAAATCATGGGGCGAAGATTACGTTCGTCTCCAGTTAAAAAATATTCTGATTGGTAATGCATAATGGAGTTCATTGTAATGAACAAGGTTTGTTGGCGCTGTCTAATTGCATCAATAAACCACTTAGCGGCATCTAGTTTTTGTTTTATGAAAAGCACAGTGTCTTTCTGTGATTTGGATTTTTTCTTGGAATCCTTGTAGCCTTTAAGCATGTTGTTATACTCTCTTGATACGTGTAATTCTGGTGCGTTCCTACCGTTTAAGGTTAACTCTAGCTCTCCGTCTACAATACGAATGGAAAAATCAGGAACTACATGTTCTACCATGCGGTTGTTGCCGGAATAAGAGCCACCTGGTTTTGGGTTTAACTTTTCTATTTCCGAAATAGCATCTCTCAGTTGTTCTTCTGTGATATTGTATTTCTGAATAAGCTTTTTGTAATGCTTCTTAGTGAACTGTTCAAAAGATTTTTCAAGAATAGTTATAGCCAGCTCAATACTTGGAGTAACGTCCTTTCGTTTCAATTGAATAATAAGACACTCTTCTAGTGAACGGGCTGCAACTCCGGGAGGGTCTAGCTTTTGAACTATTTTTAAAACCTTTTCAATGGTTTTTTCTTCGGTGTATATGTTTTGAGTGAAAGCCAAATCATCCGTAATGTCGGAAATTGGTCTTCTGATATAGCCGCTTTCATCAACGCTTCCTACCAAAAATTCGGCTATACTCCATTCTTCATCATTTAAATAAACCGTGTTAAGTTGGTTTAGTAAATATTGATTGAAAGAAGTTCCTGCAGCGTAAGGAACGTTTTTTTCTTCATCATCCGCGCTGTAGTTATTTGCCTTTGTGCGATAATCAGGAATCTCATCATCACTTAGGTAATCATCAATATTAATATCTTCGGCGGCAATGATTTCATTGTCGGAATCCTCATTTTCATAGGTATCGGCAAAGTCATCCTCTATAGTGTCTGACTCTTCCTTACCACCTTCTAATGCCGGGTTCTCTTCCAGTTCTTGCTTAAGTCGTTGCTCAAAAGCCTGTGTAGGCAGTTGAATCAACTTCATGAGCTGTATCTGCTGTGGAGATAGCTTTTGCGATAATTTAAACTGTAAGTGTTGTTTTAGCATTTAGGTCTTGTGTAGCTTGACTTCTAAGTTAACGAATTCTAGCTAAAATTCTGCATTTTGAGGTGTACGTGGAAATGGAATCACATCACGAATGTTGCCCATACCGGTTGCGAAAAGTACTAAACGCTCAAAACCAAGTCCAAAACCACTATGTACGGCACTACCAAACTTCCTTAGGTCTAAGTACCACCATAGTTCTTCTTCGTCAATTCCTAGTGCACTCATTTTCTCTTTTAGTACATCTAAACGTTCCTCACGTTGAGAGCCGCCAACTATTTCGCCAATGCCAGGGAAAAGGATGTCCATTGCGCGAACGGTCTTACCGTCTTCGTTTAAACGCATGTAGAATGCTTTAATTGTAGCCGGGTAATCGAACAAAATTACAGGACACTTAAAGTGTTTTTCAACTAAAAAGCGCTCATGCTCACTTTGTAGATCAGCCCCCCATTCGTTAATAGGATATTTGAATTTTTTCTTTTTATTTGGTTTGCTATTTCTTAAAATGTCAATAGCTTCCGTGTAGGTAACTCGCTTAAAACTATTCTCAGAAACAAATTTTAGCTTTTCTATGAGCGGCATTTCGCTTCGCTCTGCTTGTGGTTTTGTCTTTTCTTCGTCTAAAAGGCGTTTTTCTAAAAATTGAAGGTCGTCTTGGCAGTTGTCCAAAACGTATGTAATAACGTTTTTTATGAAATCTTCGGCAAGATCCATATTGTCATTAAGGTCAAAAAAGGCCATTTCTGGTTCTATCATCCAGAACTCAGCTAAATGTCTTGACGTATTACTGTTTTCTGCACGGAATGTAGGGCCAAAAGTGTAAACCTTGCCCAATGCCATAGCGTAGGTCTCAGCTTCCAATTGACCGGAAACCGTTAAGTTGGTCTCTTTTCCGAAGAAATCTTCCTTAAAATTAACCTCTCCATCCTCTGTTACAGGAGGGTTTTTACTGTCTAACGTACTTACTTTGAACATCTCTCCTGCACCCTCCGCATCCGAACCGGTAATAATTGGTGCATGGAAATAGTTGAAGCCGTTCTGCTGAAAGTATTGATGAACACCAAAAGATAAAGCAGACCTTACTCGCATTATTGCAGCGAAAGTATTGGTGCGTATACGCAAGTGTGCTTTTTCCCTTAAGAACTCTAAGGAGTGTTTTTTAGGTTGTATAGGATAGGTTTCTGGATCAGCTTCACCATGTACGGTAAGCCCGCTTACCTGAATTTCTACTTTTTGACCTTTACCTTGGCTTTCTACCAACGTTCCGGTTATTTTTAAAGCAGCACCCGTATTAACTTGTTTCAGCAGGTCCTCATCAAATGACTCAAAATCTACAACACATTGAATGTTATGAATAGTCGATCCATCGTTCAGAGCTATAAAACGATTGCTTCTGAATGTTTTTACCCATCCATTTATAGTTACCTCTTGCAATAGGAGGTTTTCTGAAAGTAGTTCTTTTACGCTGTAAGAATTCATTTTGGTCACTTGAAAATTGAAGCGCAAATATAAGTTTTTGAAAAAAGAATCAATGCTTATGATCCGTTAAATCAACCTCATTTTTTGCCAACCTCGTCTTCATCATGCGGAAGAATGTCTATTTGCGGTTTTTTCAGGATTTTTTTGCTTGCGATATTCCTTTCCAAAGACAATAATAGTGAAGGTAAAAGAATAAGATTGGCCAACATAGCAAACATTAGGGTTGCAGAAACCAAAGCCCCTAGAGCAACGGTTCCCCCAAAGTTTGAAATGATGAATACAGAAAATCCAAAGAAAAGAACAATTGAAGTATAGAACATACTCACCCCAGTTTCACGGAGGGCCGCATAAACAGATTTTTTTATCTGCCATTTGTTGGCAATAAGCTCTTGGCGATATTTTGCCAAGAAATGAATAGTGTCATCTACCGAAATTCCAAAAGCGATACTAAAGACCAAAATCGTGGAAGGTTTAATAGGAACGCCTACAAATCCCATAATACCGGCCGTAACAACTAGAGGGAGTAAATTGGGTATCAATGAAATTATGATCATTCTAAATGACCTAAAAAGATAGGCCATGAACAGTGCAATCAGAAAAATGGCAAACGCTAATGATAGAATTAGATTCTTTACAAGATATTTTGTGCCTTTTAAAAAGAGTAGCGCACTTCCTGTCATGTAAACGTTGTAGCGATCTGGAGGAAAGATCTTAGTGATATTTTCGTTCAATCTTTCCTCAATTTGCTCCATGCGATCCGTTTTCACATCTTGCATAAATGTGGTGATTCTGGCGGTCTGTCCCGTGCTATCAACAAAGTTCTTGAGTAGGTTGCCGTTTCCGTCAGAATTTTGTGCCACCTTCATAATGAAGTTGTTCTCTTGTGAGGTGGGGAGTTGATAATATTTTGGAATACCGTTGTAGAAGGCTTGTTTGGAGTATTTTACTAAGTTAACTACGGATATAGGTTTAGAGAGTTCCGGTATTTCCGTAATTACTTCACTTAGCTTGTCTATTCGTTTTAGGTTTGCTGGTTTTAGAACGCCTTTAGGTCTTTTGGTGTCTACTACAATTTCAACCGGCATAATCCCATCAAACTCTTGTTCAAAAAAACGAATATCCTTAAAAAACTGCGCGTTCTTGGGCATGTCTTCTATAGGACTACCCGATATTTCAATTTGATAAATACCAATGATACTGGTGATAAGAAGAATTAAAGAAACGATATAAACTCCAATTCTACGTTCTCTAACAATGTGTTCCATTTTATTGACGAAAGCATCGATCCAACGTTTGTTAAGATGTTTTAAGTGTCTTGTTTTTGGTAAGGATAAAAAGCTGTATATGATAGGGATGATCAATAGGGACAGCACAAAAATGCCTATGATGTTTATAGAGGCTACAATGCCAAATTCCTTAAGCAACTTACTATCTGTAATGATGAAAGTAGCAAAACCTGAGGCTGTAGTCATGTTGGTCATAAGCGTTGCATTACCAATTTTAGATATTACACGTTGCAACGAAAGCGCTTGATTCCCATGTTTTTTGACCTCTTGCTGATATTTGTTGATGAGGAAGATGCAGTTTGGTATGCCAATAACAATAATTAACGGTGGAATCAATGCGGTAAGAACCGTTATTTCGTATTGTAGTAGGCCTAAAATTCCAAAAGCCCACATCACTCCAATAATCACTACACACATAGAAATAAAGGTGGCACGGAAGCTTCTAAAGAAGAAAAAGAAAATTAAGGAGGTGACGCCAAGCGCAGCCAAAATAAACTTTCCTATTTCGTCAATAATGTTTTGAGAGTTCATTGTTCTGATGTACGGCATTCCTGATACGCGAACATCCAGACCGGTTTCAGCCTCAAAATTGTCAATAAGGTGGTTAAGGTCTTCTAGTATGAAATCCTTACGAACACTGGTATTTATAATGTCACCATCCATATTGGCTATGGTCCTGATGGTACCGGTTTCTTTATTAAAAAGAAGATTATCGTAAAAAGGCAAATCGTTAAATAGATGGTTTTTTATGCTATCTATTTGTTTCTTGGTTCTTATTTCGGAGTTTATGAGTGGCTCAAGAATAAACTTCTGGTTTCCATTGTCCTTTTTAAGCTCTTGAAGGTTATCCAAGGAAAGAACAAAATCTACCTCGGGAAAAGCGGTGAGTTGCTTACTGAATTTGTTCCATCTATTAATATTGGAAGGAGTAAACAGAGCGGAATCATTAATGGCAAATACAATAGCATTTCCTTCTTCGCCAAACTGCTTCAGGAAATCGCGATATTCTAGGTTTACAGGGTGGTCATCTGGCAATAGGTTTGCCTGGGTATTGCTGAAACGCATGTTTTTCCATTGCATGCCCAAGAAAACCGTGAAGGCAACAATTAAAATGAGTATCAATATGCGATTACGGAGAATTATATTTGCTGTTTTCTCCCAAAAACCTTGTTTAAGTTTGGCTGCCATCGTTCGATTTTTCCGAGCGCAAAGGTATAGAATGATTAGGTGTGTTCCTAAAATGTAATATTTAATTAACGAATTGATACAAAATAAAAAAAGCAGCCGGATAGGCTGCTTTCAATTTTATAGGGAAGTTCAAATTAAACTTTCATGATTTCCGCTTCTTTAACTACTAAAAATGCATCTACTTTTTTAATGTATTTATCAGTAAGGGTCTGAACATCAACTTCTGCATTCTTTTGCAAATCTTCAGAAGCATCTTCTAAATCACGAATTTCTTTATTAGCATCTTGGCGTGCACTACGAATACCAACTTTGGCATCTTCGGCTTCGGCTTTAGCTTGTTTTGTCAATTGAATTCTACGCTCTTCGGTTAAAGGAGGTACATTAATGATAACAAAATCACCATTGTTCATTGGGTTAAAGCCCAAGTTGGAGTTCATAATCGCCTTCTCAATTTCCTGTAGCATATTCTTTTCCCACGGCTGTACTGAAATGGTACGTCCATCAGGCGTGTTAATATTGGCTACTTGTGTAAGAGGTGTCTGAGAACCGTAGTATTCCACCATTACGGAAGAAAGCATGGCCGGATTTGCTTTGCCGGCACGTATTTTAACAAACTCTTTTTCTAAATGCCTCATTGCAGCATCCATACTTTCCTTTGCGGAATCAAGTATAAACTGTATATCTTCGTTCATAATTCAAATATAATATAAGGAGCAAATAAAACTAAATTAAGGCTAAAGATTTACGACTGTACCAATATTTTCGCCTTCTACTAATTTAATAAGGTTACCTTTTTTGTTCATATCAAAAACCACAATTGGTAGTTCGTTCTCTTGGCTCAAAGTAAATGCGGTCGTATCCATAACTTTTAGGCCTTTTAAAAGCACATCGGCAAAAGAAATAGTATCGAATTTAGTTGCGTTCTTGTCTTTTTCAGGATCTGAAGTATAAATACCATCTACACGTGTACCTTTAAGAATTACATCTGCCTCAATTTCAATAGCGCGCAGAACGGCTGCCGAATCTGTTGTGAAATAAGGATTTCCTGTTCCACCTCCAAAAATAACCACTCTTCCTTTTTCTAAATGACGCATGGCACGTCTTCTAATAAAGGGCTCGGCTACTTCATTTATCTGAATAGCAGATTGCAAACGTGTTTGTACGCCTTGCATTTCTAAAGCACTTTGTAGTGCAAGTCCATTTATAACGGTTGCAAGCATTCCCATATGGTCACCTTGTACGCGATCCATACCTGTAGCTGCACCTGTTAGGCCTCTAAATATGTTTCCGCCACCTATAACAATGGCTATTTCAACACCTTTTTCTGCTACTTCTTTGATTTCTTCAGCATATTCGGATAACCGTTTAGAGTCTATTCCGTATTGCTTTTCGCCCATTAGGGCTTCACCGCTAAGTTTTAAGAGAATTCTTTTGTATTGCATGGCTAGTATTTCGTTGAGGCAAAAATAATCAAAAAATCTTAGGGTTCCTTTTTGAAGGCCTATATAAAGTTAACCATAATTATTTCCTAATAATGATGCGGTATTCTGTTAATTTTTATAATCTTGTAGCCCTTTAAAATTACGGGTATTACTTACAATTTAGTATTAAAATATATACAATGAGAAAAATTTGCTTACTAGCCTTTACGGTGTTATTAGCCAGTTGTGGGGCAACAAAAACTATTTTAACCGCTGACAAGACTCCGGTCTTGACTACCTTGGATTTACAAAATGTAGTTGAAGATAAAGTCTCTGTTACAGTAGATCCAGGTGTTTTTACAACGGACGAAGTGTCTTTTTTTATACCTAAAACGGTTCCGGGAACATATAGTACAGATAATTATGGTCAATATATTGAAGGTTTTAAGGCTTTGGATTATGATGGAAATGAGTTGACTTTTGTGAAACCGGATGATAATACGTGGAAGATTGCGAATGGTAAAAATCTAGATAAGGTTACTTATTTGGTGAACGACACGTATGATACGGAAGGTGAAGTAAAGGATAAGGTTTTTTCTCCTTCAGGAACCAATATAAATGCGGGAAAAACATTTATGCTTAACCTTCACGGTTTTGTGGGTTACTTTGGAGGGCTGAAAGAAGTTGCATATCAATTATCCGTAAAGAGACCGGAAGATTTAAAAGCGTCCACATCCTTATCGCCAAAAATATTGGAAACACCAGTGGCAAATGTTGATGTTTTTACGGCAAATAGATATTTTGATGTAATCGATAATCCAATTCTTTACGCAAAACCTAATACAGAGACATTTGAAATTAATGGGATTACGGTTACATTAAGTGTGTATTCGCCATCAGGAATTTATTCTGCCTTAAGTCTTAAAGAGCGAATGGAAAAAATGATGGGAGCCCAAAAAACCTTTTTAGGTGATATAGATGGGACTAAAGTTTATAACATTCTATTGTATCTATCAACTATGGAGGCTGATGATGCTTCTGGTTTTGGAGCTTTGGAACATCACACTTCAACGGTGGTCGTTCTGCCAGAGGCTATGCCAAAAGACCGTCTGGAACAAGCTATGGTAGATGTTGTTTCTCATGAGTTTTTTCATATCGTAACCCCATTGAGTGTCCATTCAAAAGAGGTTCAATATTTTGATTTCAACGACCCTAAAATGTCTGAGCATTTATGGATGTATGAAGGGACAACGGAATATTTCGCGAATCTTTTTCAAATTCAACAGGGTCTTATTGATGAAACTGAATTCTATGAAAGAATGATGGGTAAGGTTAATAACGCCAAGGCATATGATGATACCATGTCATTTACTGAAATGAGTAAAAATATATTAGAAGAACCGTATAAAAAGAACTATGCCAATGTCTATGAGAAAGGAGCTTTGATTAATATGGTGTTGGATATTCAGTTGCGGGAGCTTAGCAATGGCGAAAAAGGGGTGCTATGGATGATGAAAGAACTTAGTAAAAAGTACGGGAAGAATATTCCTTTTGAAGATGATAAGCTTATAGATGAGATTGTGGCTATGACCTATCCTGAGATTCGCGAGTTTTTTGATACTTATGTTGTTGGTAATACACCCATAGATTATAATGAGTACTTAGCAAAAGTGGGCTTGAAAGCAGGTATGGTTGAGCAGAGCACAGGATATTTCTTAAACGGTGAAGAGCCGTTTATAGATGTTGAGCAAACTAATGAGAGTGTTGTTTTTATAAGAGAAGGTATAGAGCTTAATAGTTTCTTCAATACGTTGGGAGCAGAGGGTGGTGATGTCATAAAAAGCATTAATGGAGAGCCAATTACTTTAGAGTCAATACGTCCTATTATTGGGAAAAGTTTTGGCTGGTCTCCCGATACGGATATTAAGATGACCGTTAAAAGGGGAGATGAAGAGATTAATCTAGAGGGAAAAGTTGGAAGTCCAACAGTGAATGTTAAGACCATTACAACTCTAAAAAATGCTAGTGAGGGTGCAATTAAGTTAAGGGAAGCATGGCTCAAAGCCGATTAATAATTTTCTGCTTATACATATATAAAAGAGCGTTACTTTAGAAGTAGCGCTCTTTTTATGTAAAATCAATAAAGTACGGAATCATCAAAAAAGAAAACCGCCCTAACAAATGTTGGGGCGGTTTTTGATTATTTTGATATTAGATTATCCTACTGTAGCACGCTTAAAGCCTGTAACAGAAACATCTCCATAAGACTCAACATATTTTGCAACATTGATTTTTTCATCTTTAATGAAGTTCTGGTCCAATAAACATTGCTCTTGGTCCAAAGTAGTGTTGTCGGAAATAAATCTTTCCATTTTACCTGGAAGAATTTTGTCCCAAATTTGCTCTGGTTTACCTTCAGCTTTCAATTGTGCTTTAGCATCTTCTTCGGCTTTAGCTATAACTTCATCAGTTAATTGAGACATTGAAATGTACTGAGGAACATTTTTAAGAGTTTTTCCCAAACGACCTAGTTCTTCGTTATCTTTTTCGATAACAGCAATTCTAGCTTCTGTTTCTGCAGCAACAAATGAAGGGTCAAAATCTTTGTAAGACAAAGTTGTTGCTCCCATTGAAGCTACTTGCATAGAAACATCTTTTGCTAGAACATCAGCATTTTCTACTTTAGCCGATAAGCCAACCAATGCAGCGATCTTGTTAATATGAACGTAAGTTCCAACGTAAGGAGCTTCTAATTTTTCGAAAGCAGTGATTTCTAATTTCTCACCAATAACTCCTGTTTGCTCAACTAATTTGTCAGCAACTGTCATTCCTCCAAAATCAGCAGCTAAAAATGCTTCTTTAGAGTCATAGTTTAAAGCTATTTCAGCAAGTTCATTAGCTAAAGCTAGGAAATTTTCGTTTTTTCCAACGAAATCAGTTTCGCAACCTAATACAATTGCAACACCAGCTGTTTGGTCTGCGTTCAATTTAGAAATTGCAGCACCCTCGGATGAATCTCTATCGGCTCTTTTAGCAGCTACTTTCTGTCCTTTCTTACGAAGAACTTCAATTGCTTTGTCAAAATCTCCCTCAGCTTCAACCAAAGCATTTTTGCAGTCCATCATTCCTGCGCCAGTAGCTTTTCTTAGTTTGTTTACTTCTGCGGCTGTAATTTTTGCCATTTTTTGTTCTATTTTTCAATTTGCTCTAAGATAGCGCGTATTTCTAGCGCTATCTTAAACCAAATGTTATGTTATTATTTTATTTACTGTAAGTAAGGTGGAAGAACTTATTCTACGCCTCCTTTAACACTGTCCTGCCATTCTTTAAGCTCGTCCCATTTGCCATCAGCAGCCATTTTGGATTGCTTTGGCCATGAAGTTGGGTCAAGGTGTGCCATTCTAGAGCTAGCTTCAGTAAGGATTTCCTTGATTTTATCTGGATTTCCTTCTGCTAATTTAGCGTAAGAATCAAAACCGGCATTAACCAAAGCTTCTGCAGCTTTTGGTCCAATACCTTCTATTTTAGTAAGGTCTACAGCTTCAGTAGGAGTTGCTACGGGAGCTTCAGCTTTAGGAGCTTCTTTAACTTCTTTCTTAACCTCTTCTTTGGCTACTTTTTTAGGCTTTTCTTTTTTAGCTTCTTCAGCACCTTCTTTATCCGATTGTTTTTCGGATTTACGCTCAGCAAGACCTTCAGCGATAGCATCGGTTACCTGAGTCATAATAATATCGATGGATTTTGATGCATCGTCATTAGATGGAATCAAATAATCAACGTCTCTTGGGTCTGAATTGGTATCTACCATTGCAAAAATAGGAATGTTCAATTTTTGAGCTTCCTTAACAGCAATGTGCTCACGCATAGTGTCAACAATAAACAAAGCGCCAGGTAAACGGGTCATGTCAGAAATAGAACCTAAGTTCTTTTCTAGTTTAGCACGAAGGCGATCTACTTGTAGACGTTCTTTTTTAGACAAAGTCATGAACGTTCCGTCTTTTTTCATACGGTCAATAGAGGCCATTTTCTTTACCGCTTTACGGATGGTAACGAAATTTGTCAACATTCCACCAGGCCATCTTTCTGTGATGAAAGGCATGTTTACGTTTGCTACTTTTTCAGCAACGATATCTTTAGCTTGTTTTTTTGTAGCTACGAAAAGAATTTTTCGACCAGATGCGGCAATTTTTTGAAGGGCTTCGTTAGCCTCATCTAATTTTGCAACTGTTTTATAAAGATTGATAACGTGAATACCGTTACGCTCCATGTAGATGTAGGGCGCCATGTTAGGGTTCCACTTTCGTGTAAGGTGGCCAAAATGCACACCTGCTTCCAATAATTGTTTTACTTCGACTTTCGCCATTTGAATTTAGTTTACGTTCTTATGAATTGGCAATGCTTAAGTGGTATGCCTATAATGGCAAGCCTCAAGCATTTAGATGCTAAACTAACGGTGCCTATTAACATTAAGATGTCATAAGGTCTCCCGAGGAACTATTTTTCAACAAAAAAATAGTTTTTTAATTTATCCGCTTTATGCGGACTTTCAATGAACTTTGATTAGAAAAATATAAAAAATGATACCCGTCCAAAGGACAGGTATCTGTATAATAATGTAATATTAACGCTTAGAGAACTGGAATTTCTTACGAGCTTTCTTCTGCCCAAATTTCTTACGCTCTACCATTCGTGGGTCACGAGTTAATAAACCTTCTGGTTTAAGAACCAACCTGTGCTCTTCATCAACTTCACACATAGCTCTAGAAAGAGCTAAACGTATAGCTTCTGCTTGCCCAGTAATACCACCACCGTATACATTTACGTTTACATCGTAAGTTTCTTCGTTTTCGGTAAGTGCAAAAGGTTGTTTAACCTTGTATTGAAGGGTAGCAGTTGGGAAATAATCGTTAAGATCTCTCTGGTTTACTGTAATGTTTCCTTTTCCTTCTGAAACATATACACGGGCAACCGCTGTTTTTCTTCTGCCGATTTTATGAATAATCTCCATTACTTGAATTCTTTTAAGTTGATAACCTGTGGTTTCTGGGCTTCATGATTGTGAGCGGTCCCAACAAAAACCTTAAGGTTTCTGAAAAGATCTGCACCTAATCTATTTTTTGGAAGCATACCTTTAACCGCTTTTTCTACAATTGCTTCAGGCTTTTTAGCCAATAGCTCTTTTACAGAAGTAGCACGTTGGCCACCTGGGTAACCAGTATATCGCAAATAGGTTTTGTCATCCCATTTGTTTCCTGTCAAATTGATTTTCTCAGCATTGATAACAATCACATTATCACCACAATCAACATGAGGGGTGAAACTTGGCTTATGTTTTCCTCTAAGCATTTTGGCAACTTTAGAAGCCAATCGGCCTAAAGTCTCTCCTTCTGCATCAACTAATAACCACTGTTTGTCAACAGTTGTTTTATTGGCAGAAACGGTCTTATAACTTAATGTATCCACTACGGTTACTTTTTAATTAAACACTTCAATCCCGTCAAACGGGCTGCAAATGTACACTAATTCTATTGAAAAACAAGCGGTGTTTTGCGATTATTTTCACTTAAAAACACTCTTTTTCAATTTCTTGGGCGAATTTAAATAAAAACATACACTTAAAGCTAATGTTTCTACTAATTAGAGCTGGTCAAGTCTATTTACACGAAAAAAGGATTCTCAAATATTTGAGAATCCTTTTCTTTTTAGAAAGACACCCTTGCTGTGGTGTGTTTGTTTTGTATGCTGATAATTTTTATAGGTTTAAAGTTATACCGCCGTTGTAATAGGTGTTTTTCCCTATATTTCTACCATCTATAATAGCTCCACCGCCAAAACTTGCACCAATGAAGTTTGTAAAGGGGATATAAAGGTTACCGCCAATTTTGGAATAGTTAACTATTGTTTCCGGGAAGTTCCCAGCAAAGCCTGGGCCCATTATATCTACACCGTTTAAAGAGGTTTGAGAATCTAGAAAAGCATCTAGATAGAAGTTTTTAGCGGCAAATCCTATTTTCACCACGGCATTTACAACATCGGGCGCATCAAACTTATCACCAGTTCCAAGATTGAAATTATTATCGGATTTGCCTCTTAATCCGTATCCGCCAATAACCATAGCAAAAAATCCGCTATTGTTTTTGTACTGCAACCCTAATTTCCCATCTATACCAGGTGCCCCTGAGCCGTTGGATAAAATACCACTGGGTTCATAGTTTAAAGGAATTGAACCTCCTAAAGCTACAATGTAGGTCATAGTGCCGTTTGGCAACTCCTTAATGTAGGGCGCCCACTTTACAAATGCACTGATATCTTGGAAGTCGGATTGTTCCGTTGTTCCGTTAATGGGGTCTGCGCTACCGTTTCCTTCTTTTTGAATGTAGGGTAAATTTCCTATTACCGCAATGTTATCGGTAATGGCGTATGTAGCGTAAAGGCTATATATAGTTTGATCAATTTCGTTATGAGCAGGAACAGGGCTCACTTCTTCACCTCCTACATAAAATTCATCGTAGTTACCGGATAAGTAGGATAAGGAAATACTGGCTTTACCTTTTTTGCTAAAAAAACCATCAATAGGTCCTTGGGCGCTTAATCCATGGGTAAAAATACTAGTAGCAATCATAATTGGGGCTAAAACTGCAATTCTTTTTTTCATTTTCATGATATTTTTAAATTATCAGTCTTTGTACGGTGCTAAAGTTTTGCCTTACATAATAAATGTTAAAATATAATTTATTCTATGGGTTTTATGGGGTATGTAGAAACAACCTATTCATTTTGCGAATAGTTGAAAGTGAATTACCAAAACTTATGGGGTAAACGCGGATAGAACACTACGTGTTTTTGAACGTAATATTTTCGTGTTGGTTGTTCTTTATTGTTTGTAGAACTTAAGACGGACTTTTTGCTCGTTAGAATGAACGGTAATGATATATGCTCCTGAATCTAGAGAAGAAATAGGAACGCTTATTGCGTTTCTGCGGATCTCCCATTGGTGTGAACCTACGGTATTACCATAAATGTCCAATATGGAAATGGTTGCTTTTGCGGTGTTTTTCAATCCTAATAAATTTACTACGTTACTAGCGGGATTAGGAAATACCTTCACTTTTTTTATTGAAGTCGCGGTAGTTTCATGAGCCACGCTCTCTTCTATAACTTCCTGTGCATGGCTGTTACAGATATATAACAAAATAGTAAAAAGTGTAGCTAACGTTTTCATTGGTTTATTAGTAAGTCCATTTCTGCTAGAATGGGAATATAAAAGTAGCTACGAAAAGCTCTTTCTGCGAATTTATGTTGTGAAAGGGCGGGTTTTGTATGTAAAGAGTGTTAGTAAATGTTAATTCTCTAAGACCTCCGTCTTTATAAAAGGTAAGGAAAGATTAATAATAGTTAAGAGGTGTATAATTAAGTTCACTCTTGATATTAAAAGCTGAATTCTGTTTTAGTTGTAGATGAATTACCACGACTATCTTCTGTTACAATTTTTATGTAGTGTACAGTGCCGTATTCTATGGGCTGAGCAGAAATATTCATAATGTTGGTTTGAGAGAGCAATAGTTCTGGATTTGCCGTAGTGCCCAAATAAATATTATAAAAAGATATATCATCATCTAAATCGGTAGTAGACCATTCTATATTAACGGTGCCATCCTCATTATCTGTGATTGTTATTTCTGCTGGAAAAGGTGCAAAGTTTTCTTCTGAAATTCCTTCTGAATAGAAATTCCATGTGTTACTTTCTTCTTCCTTATCTTCTAAGGCTGCAGTAACGGTCCATGAGAATTGAGTGTCTTTGGGAAGCGTCACAGCTTTTGACTCAGTATTTGAGAACATTGAAATTACCTCACCTGTAGTCTGATTCGTAATGTCTAGTTTATAAGAGGTTGCATTAGTTGACTTTGACCATAGGAATTCTATAGCCAATTCGTTGTTAGCTTGGTCTACGCCCTCAGTACAAATTAAATTGTTATCAGGAAACACGAGATCAAAAGCTCCAAGTTCTATTTCAGGGTTTGAAGGCAAAACCTGATCAACTAAATCCTCTTTGTTTCCTTTGCATGCTACAAATAAAATGACGCAAAAGATAAGCGTTAGTGAGTTTTTCATTTTTTTACAATTTTGGTTTGAACGTCTTGGCTGTCAGAAAATATTCGTACCAAATAAGTGCCTATGGGTAGGTCACTTAGTGAAATGGTAACAGAGGAGTCATTTATTGCTTGTTGCATACTCTTGATAATCTTTCCGTTTATGGTATAAATGGTAATTGTAGTTTTCTCATTATTCTCAATTCCTGTAATGATGGCACTGTCAGTAGTTGGATTGGGATAAGTTCTTACTGTATTTAGGAGGATACTTTCCATATACTCGCCTTGGCATTCCTTGTCCGTTGATGCGACAATAGTATTAAGCCCGTCATCAAGGTCAAAAGAAAGTACTTGATTTCCTGTATCATTAAAGCTGTAATTAACCTCCTTTGTATTGACCCTAAGAGAGTAGTTCTTGGATCCTGAGACTACTAGTTTACCTGTCTTTTTACTATTATTTATATTGATTTTGCCAGATTTAAAATCTTCTGGGGCCTCAACTTTAACAGTATAGCATCTTTCAAAAGTTGGGAATATGGGTATGGTAATGCAAACGTTGTAGGTGTCGGCAGGTAAGTCAGAACGAACCAGACCAGTTGATTTATTGATATTGTTGAAGGTATTATCTAGTAAACCAGCAGTTATCTGAACAGTATATGAATAGTCTTCTTCAAAACTTACCGAAATTTCACCATTGTCGGAATCTTGGCAAGTTGTACTGGAAACTTTTACCTGAATACTTTCATTAGGTATGTTAGGTTCCGAAGGAGAGGTGATGGTGCAGCCATTTGTATCTACAGTTTCTCCTGTTGGCGTGTTAGGACATTGGTCATTATCATCAGTAACACCATCATCATCCGCATCATTGTTTATTTCTACCGGACAACCGTTCGCGTCTACTGTAGTATTCGCAGGCGTGTCTGAACAATTGTCAAGATCATTGCTCACTCCGTCATTATCATCATCCAACTGACTTTCAGAACATCCATTTGCATCTGCAGTTTCTCCTGTTGGCGTGTTAGGACACAAGTCATTATCATCTATAACACCGTCATCATCCGCATCATTATTTATGACTATCGGGCAACCGTTCGCATCTACTGTAGTATTCGCAGGAGTGTCAGAACAATTGTCAAGGTCGTTGGTTACTCCGTCATTGTCATCATCCAGTTGACTTTGTGAGCAACCATTTGCATCAACCGTTTCACCTGTTGATGTATTAGGGCACTGGTCTGAAGAATTATCAACACCATCATTATCATCATCAGTACTTGCGATATTTGCTCTAATTATAGTGTTGTCTAATAATATCCGTTCTTGTTGTCCATTAGAAATTACATTAACTTGGAGATTAACCATTTCATTGGATTGAGGGGTGTAAAGCGTAGAAAATGTATACCAACCTGATTCTGTAGGGTTTACAGAAAATGATTCAAAAGTATCAGCAAATATTCCCTGAGTAAATAGAAGTTCTAAATTATTAAAAGTACCTTCTAAAACTTTATAATCTATGGAGATTATATACTCAACTCCTGCATAAATTTGAATGTCATTCTGAAAAATGGAAGCAGTATTTGAGCCATTATCAGCTGTTTTAAGTTCATTACTATACTGTAAATTATCGTTTATATCTTCATTTTTATTCCACGAACTACCTGGAATGACATTTCTTCCCCAATCTCTAAGGTTTTCACCACTATTAAGAGCCCAATCCTCAAAACTTGGGTCTTTTAAAAGGTTTGTATCGTCAATAGTTACCTCGCAGCCTGTATCATCTACTGCTGAGGCAGAAGAAGGTGTGTTTGGACAAAGATCATCTGAATCCTTAATGCCATCATTATCAGAATCTACAGGTGTGGCCCCTAGAACACGCATATTGTCAAAAAGTACAATGCTAGTAGTTGCGGAATTAGCTCTAAACTCCAATTCAAAAACATAGTCTTCGTCGGATACATCTGTATCAAAATCAAAACTATAGGTATGCCAGTTACCGTCGGTATTTAAAGTTAATGATTCTGATATATATTGTA
>ENA-ORXM01001022-ORXM01001022.1-marine-metagenome-genome-assembly--contig:-NODE-1022-length-42421-cov-3.916777_pt1 | contig 42421 bp, 44 predicted proteins | sample MGYA00237867_ERZ511480 | MGnify/ENA primary metagenome ERZ511480 (study PRJEB26309, sample SAMN06266103) | marine metagenome | isolation source: Algal blade | place: United Kingdom:Sidmouth, United...
AAGCGCATCGCGAATGGCGCGTATCCAGCCGCCTTTGGGGCTGGTGAGGTCGGTATTACGCAGAAACCCGAGGCGTTTGTCTAGGTTTTTGCGGGCTAGCGCGGCTCTTTTTGCAATTGACATATCTAATCTCCGGCACTTTCCTAACACTCATATATGTTCAAATCAATAGTTATTGAACATATTTAGATATTAGATTTTGTGATAATTGAACACATATAGATATTTGATTATGAGTGTGCCTTGATATGAAACCGCCAATCTCTGGGGCTGGACTGTGAGCTTTTGTATCATGCAGAGGAGCGTGGTTTGTTTCCTGACAGAGGTAGCAGGTTCCAGGAATATTGTCTGAACTTATGTTTTGGGGAAGGCCTTCCCCTGAGCCGGAGCCGCTGCGCTGTCTCCCGCTACCCCTTCTGCGGGGACACCCCGCAACGCCCCGGATAATGAGCGGGATTTTTTAAGGACGCACTCTTTCCCGCTGCGCTCCATGAGGGTGCGGTTTTTTTGTTCTGACCCGCAGGCACTCTTGCTTCTCTCCTTGCGCGGTGGGCGCTGGCGCACTTTCGCGCGCGCACACCACCACGCGGCGTCGCGCCGTGCAAGGGTGCCGTTCTTGTTGGGCCGCTTCGCGGATGGGATAATCGCGATGATGTGCGATTGATATGGACGGCGCGGACGCGCCGGCGTTGTTTTCCGGCTCCGACGAGTCGGGGTGGGCGGCGCTCCCGGCTAGGCCCGCCGCGCTCAGGCGCAACCCGGCCTTTCAGGACCGGGTATTCCTCTTTGTTCCATCCCTTCGGGTGCGCCTGACCGCTTGATGCGAGCCTTTCTGGTCGCTCTTGCCGCCCACCCCGCCTCTCCGGGGCCGGTTGCGGCAGTTTTGGGGCGATGGAGGCGGTTATTTTGCAAGAAAATTCTCCAGTTGGTGAAAACGGCACGGGCAGGGCAGCGAAGGCTAAGCGCGCTTCGCGCGCAGCGCGCAAGAGCCGCCGTGGCGGCAGGGCAGCGCCGAAAGTCTCACTTTATGACGAAGTAACCGCACAGATTATCGCGCAGCTGGAGGAAGGCGTGTTTCCTTGGGTGAAGCCTTGGAACAGCGGCAACGCCGTGACCGGTTTGCCGCGCAACGCGATTTCAGGACGGCATTATTCGGGCATCAATATTCTTATTCTGTGGGGCGCTGTCATTGATGGCGGTTATCCCTCGCAGGACTGGCTGACATTCCGGCAAGCCTTGGCTGCTGGCGGATGCGTTCGCAAAGGCGAGAAGGGCCGGACGGTTTCTTACGCTAACCGCTTCACGCCTGACGATGATAGCAAACAGGAGGGCGAGGGCGATACCCCAAGCTCGATTCCGTTTCTCAAACGCTTTACCGTGTTCAACGCCGCGCAGTGCGATGGCTTGCCCGAACGGCTGACCGCCGAACCCGCGCCCTTGCCCGAACGCGAATTGCACGATCAGGCCGAGGCATTGATTGCGGCGACGGAAGCGGACTTTCGGACGGGCGGGACCAAGGCTTTTTACAATGTCGGCGCGGATTATGTGCAGGTTCCCCCGCAACCCGCTTTCACCCATCAGATCGACTATTACCGCACCGCTCTGCATGAACTTGGTCACTGGACCGGCCACAAGACCCGTCTTGGCCGCGATCAGTCGGGTAATTTCGGGACCGCGCTATATGCTCGGGAGGAACTGTGCGCGGAACTGGCTTCGGCTTTCCTCTGCGTGGCGCTCGGTATCGTGCCGACCGTCCGCCATGCCGATTATCTCGGCTCTTGGCTCTCGGTATTGCGGCAGGACAACCGCGCCATTTTCAAAGCCGCCAGTCAGGCCAGCAAGGCGGCGGATTATCTGCTGGCCTTTACCGATCAGGTGCCGCTGCGCTCGGAGCGGGCGGCATGAGCAGGGAAGCGCCAGATCATGCCGCCGCACCGCTTGAAGCGGAGCAGACGCCTATCGGTGTCCAGACTTTGGTGTCCGGTGTTGCGCCGATAACGCCAGCCCAGAGGCTGGCGATGCGCGCCAACGCGCTGATGGAACCTAAGAAGGCCCAGCGCCCCGCCGATCACGGCTTGTTCGACACCAATAGCCGCAACCAGATCGAGATGTTCTGAAAGGAGTTTTTGCCATGATGCTACTCACCCAAGATCACAGAAAGCGCTTGATCGCCAACGGCCAGAATCGCGGCGACCATGTTCCGGTCGTCAAATTGTTCAATCCGGTGGGCGCAGCCACTTGGCTGCTGTCCGAACTGGATAGCGATGGCGATACCTTGTTCGGTCTGGCCGATCTGGGGTTCGGTTGTTCCGAATTGGGTTCGGTCAGCCTATCCGAGATTGCATCTCTGACCCTGCCGCTCGGTCTGTCCATCGAGCGTGACCTTCATTTTGAAGCGCGCTTTGCGCTCACCGTTTACGCCGATGCGGCCCGACTGGTCGGGCGCATCACCGAGGATGAAACACGGCTCGAAGCCGCTGCCTTGGCGCAAGCACAGGAGCGCCGCGCATGACCGCTTTTCTCCCCTTTCACAGCTTCCGCCGTCTTGCCCACCCCTCCGGTCAAGGCGCGGCAGACCCCGCACGGCAATCCCGCCGTGCGGACCACCGGCTCCGCTTCCACCGCCACCCCCGTATGCAACGGAAGCGGGGCCAATCATTAGAAACTCACGAAGGAGATTACCAATGCAACTCGAAAATATAGACCTAGCCAAACTGTCGTTATCACCGGCCAATATGCGAAACGCCAAGAAGCCGCCCGACATCAGCGATATATTGCCCTCGGTGCGGGTGCGGGGCGTTCTTGTGCCTTTGCTCGTGCGTCCGAATGGCAGCGCCGAAACATTTGAAATCGTCGCGGGACGGCGGCGTTATCATGCGGCGACCACGGTTGCCGAAGAAGGCGGCAGCGATGGGCCGCTCCCCTGCGCGATACTCGAAGAAGGCGACGATGCCGCCGCCTTGGAGGCCTCGCTCATTGAAAACCTTGTCCGCGAAAATCCCGACGAGGTGACGCAGTGGGAGCAGTTTACGCAACTGGTGAAGAAGGGCCGCAAGGCGTCCGAGATTGCCGATACATTCGGGCTGGACGAGAAGGTGGTGGGGCGCATTCTTGCGCTCGGCAATCTGTTGCCGCCCATCCGCAATACCTATCGCCGCGAAGAAATCGATGCCGCCACCGTGCGTCATCTGACCTTGGCCAGCAAGGCGCAGCAAAAGGCGTGGCTGGCATTGTTCAGGGATGAAGAAGCCTATGCGCCGCGCGGAAGCCAGCTTAAGGCTTGGCTGTTCGGCGGCGCGTCAATTTCTACGTCCGCCGCGATCTTCGATCTGGCGGAGTTCAAGGGGCAGGTTGTGTCTGACCTGTTTGCCGAGGATGGTTATTTTGCCGATGCCGACCAGTTCTGGGAAGCGCAGTCCGCTGCAATAGAAGCGAAGAAAGCGGAATATCTGGAGGATGGCTGGAGCGATGTGCAGATCATCCCAGCGGATAGCTATTTCCAGACTTGGGACCATGAAAAAACCACCAAGCGCAAGGGTGGCCGCGTCTATATTGATGTAAGCGCCAAGGGCGAAGTGACGTTCCACGAAGGCTATCTGACTGCCAAAGAGGCGCGGGTCAAAGAAACCGGACAGGTGGACAGCAAGGCCGACAAGCCCAAGCGTCCTGAAATCACTGGCCCGATGGCGGAATATATTGATTTGCACCGCCACACTGCCGTTCGTAACGAACTTGCCGCCAGTCCGTATGTCGCAGGTCGCTCATGCGATTTGTGGTTCGCCGCTGTGGAATGTGAAGGTGCAGGAGCAGCGCAGCCGCAAGGAAGCGATCAACGAAAGCATCGAAACCAGCGTGGCGGAAGCGCGTTTTGACGAGCGCCGCCGTGCGGTGCTGGCGGTGCTTGGCTTTGACGCCGACGAACCCACCGTTACGCTCGGCCACGAGACGCGCAAAGGTATGAGCGGCTTGTTGCTTCGCTTGCTCGATGTGCCCGATGCTGTCGTGATGGAGATATTGGGCGTGGTCATGGCTGAAACGCTGGCCGCTGGCAGCGAACTAGTCGAGACATTGGGTGTCCATCTTGATGTCGAGATGGCGGATTACTGGACGGCGGATGATGCGTTCATGGACCTTGTCCGTGACCGTGAAGTCCTGACCGCGCTTTTGGGCGAAGTTGGCGGAGCCAGCATTGCCGCCGCGAACGCTAGTGAAAAGACCAAGACGGTGAAGGGCATCATCAGTGACCACCTCACTGGCGAAAATGGCCGCGAAAAGCACGATCATTGGGTTCCGCGCTGGATGGCGTTTCCGCCATCGGCCTATACGACACGCGGCGGTGTTGGCACTGTTGCCGCCGCAGAGAGGGTCAAGTGGCTTATCGATGAGGACGAGCCATCGGAGCCGGAACCGCAGGAAGCGGCAGAAGCTGCGTCTACAGCGGAAGAGAATGAGCGAATTGCCGCTTAAAACATAGGCGGGCGGCTTTTCAGCCGCCCGCTCCAAAATCACCGCAAAGCCCCGACCGGCAGAGCCGGTCGGGGCAAAGTGGTGGAGAGCAGCCACCGTGTGCCACAAACAAAGGTGTCGCTCTAAATTCTAATTTTGGGGGTGAACATCGATTGACAGTATCTAGCCATCTCTGCATATTACTAATGCAAATGACTCGCAATAACATTGAGTCGCAGAAGGGAATACTTAGTGCATATCAATGGAATTTCGAGAGCGGCTCTTGCCGCCAGCAGTCTTGTCGCCCTTTCAATTTCAAGCGCTGCACATGCAGACGAGGGTGAGCAGGCGTCTAAGGCTGGCGATAACACGATCACCGTCACAGCCACTCGTGCGCCAGTTCTCTTTGCCGATGCTCCCGCAACGGTCACAATCATTAACGCAAAGCAAATTGCAGATGAGCTGGCCACCGACATTCGCGATCTGGTCCGGTTCGAACCCGGAGTGACAGTCCGCCGTGCACCGGCCCGTTTCGGAGCTGCCCTTGGAACGACAGGGCGCGCCGGAAATGAAGATTTCAACATACGCGGTATAGGCGGCAACCGTGTGCTGATTCAAGTTGATGGAATTCGCTCCCCGCAAGGCTTCAGTTTTGGCGCGCAAGAGGTGGGTCGTGGTAACGCCACCGACATCGGCCTCATTAAGTCAGTCGAAATCCTGCGTGGTCCGGCATCGGCATTCTACGGCAGCGATGGTCTTTCCGGCGCGATTAGCTTCACCACATCTGACCCGGCAGACCTCATTCAAACTGGCAACACCATTGGCGGACTTGCGCGGGTTCAGTTCAGTTCTGCAGACAATGAGTTCTCAGAAACCGCTGCAGTCGCAGGCATAGCCGGCAACTTCTCTGCCATGCTCGCCTTTTCGCGGCGTGATTTTGACGAACTGGGCAATCAAGGCACGATTTATATCGAAGGTCCAACCCGCACGACACCAAATCCGCAAGACGGCGAGTCCAACGCGCTGCTTGGCAAACTGGTCTGGAGCGACGGCAATCACCGCCTGCGTTTTACAGGCGAGTATCTTGAGCGTGAAGTCTTCTCCGATATTCTTTCCGGCAGAGGGCCAGTTGTCCTGTTCGGCCCAACGCCGAGCTGGATTGTCGACAATCTGACTGCGAACGACACAACCGAGCGTGTGCGCAGCTCAGTCGATTGGACATGGCAAGCAAATGAGCAAGGCGCAGGGTTGCTCGATTACGTACATATCGCTGCATATTATCAGGACGGAAAAGACCGGCAGTTTGCGAACGAAGAGCGTAGCCCGACTGGCGCGACACCACGCCCTGATCGTGAGCGCCTCAATACCTTCGACAACCGCGTTTACGGATTGAACGCGGATCTACGCTCCAGCTTTAAGACCGGCGGCCTGTCTCATACATTGTCGATTGGCGGCGATGTAAGCTGGTCTCGTCAAGAAGGCGTGAGAGACGGCACAGAACCGCCTTTCGGTGAAGTATTCCCCAGCAGCCCGTTCCCAGCTACAGACTTCACACTTGGCGGTGTGTTCATCGGTGATGCAATCGAGTTTGGCGAAGGCGCTTTCACGCTATACCCAGCTTTGCGGTTTGATTTCTATGATCTCAATCCAACAGCCGATCCGTTGCTACCGACATTCGCCGCTACGGGGCAGTCAGACTCTCGTATTTCTCCGAAGGTTGGTGCCGTGTTGAAGCTAGGCGGGGACGTCCGGTTATTCGGTAATTACGCCCAGGGCTTCCGCGCACCGACATCCAGTCAGGTAAACAATTTCTTTGAAAATCTAGCTTTTGGATACACCTCTGCGTCCAACCCGGACCTTGGGCCGGAGACAAGCGAAACCTTCGAAGCGGGCATTCGCTATGCTTCAGATTACATCAATTTGACGTTGACCGGCTTTACCGCGAATTACGATGATTTCATCAGTCAGGAAGTAGTTTCGGGTAGCTTCACTCCGACCGACCCAGCAGTGTTTCAATTCATCAATCTCGACAGCGTTAAGGTGCATGGCTTCGAAGCGAAAGCATCATACGAGGCCGATAATGGATTACGCGCTCGTTTCGCATTGGCAATTGCCGATGGTGAAGTTCGGTCTCCAACAAATGGCATCTCATCGCTTTCAACAGTCGATCCGCTCAATGCGGTTTTCGGCATCGGCTATCGTCATCCGGACAACAAATTCGGGGGCGAACTGATTTCAACGTACAACGCTCGCAAACCTGCGAACCACACGGATGGTGTGTGCACCGACAGCTGTTTCAGGCCCGATGAGTTTTTTATACTCGATGCGACCGCATTTGTGCGGTTGGCAAACAGCGTCACCCTACGTGCGGGTATCTTCAATATCACTGACGAGAAGTACGCTTACTGGAGCGACGTTCGCGGACTTTCCGACACTTCCACAATTACCGACGCTTTCACTCAACCTGGCCGTAATGCCAGCGTTTCACTCAGCTTCCAATTCTGATCAAAAGGGACTCACTATGCAAAATCTCAAGACTCTAATCGGCTCGTCAATTATGGCGATTGCTCTCTCTGCAACGCCTCTTCTCGCCCAGTCGGAAACGGGAACAGATCAGGTCGAGCAATCTGCCGAGCAGCAGAAATTTGAACAAGATCGCGGAGCAATTTTGGCGATGACCGGCGATTACAAAGTCCAGTTCAAATTTACCGAGACAGTAGCATTCACCGAAGGGTATGAGCCGAAAGACCCCTATCTGTCGGGCGGCTATGAGATTGTTCGCGTGATCGAAGATCGCGGCAACTTCATCAGCTTACAACACATCCTTGTTGTGGGCGGCGAACAGAAAATGCCAATAAAGCATTGGCGCCAAGATTGGCACTATGAACCCGCTAAAGTTCTGAATTTCATCGGTGGGAACGCATGGGAAATGCGTGCCGTTAGTAATGATGATAGGGCGGGTAGCTGGTCACAGACTGTCTACCAAGTAGATGATTCCCCGCGCTATGGGGCTGTCGGACAATGGAGCCATGAGAACGGTGTTTCCGAGTGGGTACCGCCAGCAGAATGGCGTCCATTACCACGGCGCGACATGACCAAGCGCGATGATTACCACGCTGTGATTGCGATGAACCGTCATGCTATTACTCCAGCAGGATGGGTGCACGAGCAAGACAACGCGAAGCTTGCGCTGGACGGCGATCCGCATGTGTTGGTGCGCGAGGTTGGCGTAAACACCTATACCAAAAGTGACGAGTTCCCGATTGAGGTTGGTGAGGAGTATTGGGCGACGACCTCCACCTATTGGGCTGGCGTGCGCGATATTTGGAACGGTATGGAGGCAGCTGGAACACCGTTCGCTTTGACGCAGAAGGGCGAGCCAGACCGTCTTTATATGCCGCTGATGGCTCTTGCAGATGAAGTCGCCAAAGGCAAACGGACCGCAGAAGCCGCAATTACGGAAGCCAAAGCGGTGATCGCTCGTGAGACCACTACCGACCTGCTGCCGCTCGCAGCACGCCTCAGGGGTAAAGCGAAGAAAACGGATTACTGATATAACGATCAGTCGATTTGAAGTGCGCTGCGCCAGGTAAGTATAAGCCAAAGCACCGCACTTGAACGAGGTTGGCAATCACATACGACAGGCTTTTGAATGAACCGCGTGAAAATTAGAAATTGGTTGGTGCTAGCGCATCTTTTTATGGCGTCGGCACTTGCTCCGGCATTCCTTTTAGTCGCCGTGACAGGTGCGATGGATCTGGCTGGTATTGAGGCTGAACTAGTCGAGACAGAACTCGTTATGCCTGCTGGCGTCAAGATTGACCCAGCAAGCACCACGATTGAGAAGGAGGTCGAGGCTGTTCTGGCGGCGAACGGTATTGCGGCAGATTTTGAAAGCCTGCGCGTCCGGCCCGAATTGATCACTACACGGCCGACATCGCGAGACTTTGTTCGTATCGAAAAGACAGATGGACGTTGGACCGCAACCCTAAACCAGCCTGACCTACAGTACAGTATGATGGAACTTCATAAGGGCCATGGGCCTGCTGCTTTCAAGATATATCAGATCATCGCAGGAATTGCCCTGTTCCTCGTGATCTGTGGCGGCCTGATGGTCGGGCTGATGGCAAAGTCATATCGGAGCAAGACAGGTGCAGCATTCGTTCTTGGCGCAGCAACATTTGGAGCACTAGCCTTCGCAACCTAGGTGGCCTCAAATATCGTAAACTGCAATCAGTCGTGGGTCTGCCGCGCGAAGTTGCTTTTCTCCGAGCTTCAGAGGTTCGTTTATCCGAACAGGATGGCAGCTTCGTGTCGGATAGCCTAATATTGCAGACCATAAAATATGCGCCAAATCCGACGTTGCTAGATGACCGATATCGTAAATACTTGGCTTCATGGATATCGCCGGTGCTTCATATCGTTAGAGACGCTGCCGTGTGTGAAATCCCTAGCAAAATTCCACAGACGGCTCACGCCTATCGGCATGGGCCAATAGATCAAGAATCACCTCTACGAAAACAATAAAACAGGTAACCCGTAAAAAACTGAAGTTAAGCACGTTTTGTAGAAATATGGCATTTTATACCCCGTCCGGGTGATGCGAAGATCGCTTTGGTTCGAAAGAACATTGGCTCAATTCACACCAGACATGACCGCCAGCGATTATTCAATGAAGCGGAATAAAGGGGAGTATCAATGATTAAGAAAACATACCGGACCAGCAACAAGCGCGGCACAAAGTATAACGGTGTTTTCGCCCTTCACGGACGCAGCCTGGCACTTCTTCTTGCTACATCAGCGTCTCCATTCGCGCTCTCGGTTCCAGCAGCAGCGGAAACCTGCCTGTTGGATAGCGATGGTGATGGAACTGCGACCGATGGGGTCGATACCGATGGCGATGCGGAGAGTTCGGAAGATGGACTTGCCGGTCTGGCCTGCGGTGTTGGTGCGGTATCTGAAGGTGCAGGTTCGATCGCCGTCGGAACAGACGCCTTTGCCGGGAATACTGACGCAATTTCTATCGGCGTCGATAGCTCCGCCTCAGCGAACCGCGCCATTGTGATCGGAACAATTGCCGATAGTGGCGGAGAAGATAGCATCGTGATCGGTACCAATGCCATCGCAGACACGACAGGGGCCATCGTTCTTGGTGCCGGCGCAACTGTGCTGCGACGCGCGACCCCCGGTTTGCCTGGGCTATTTGTTGTTACCAGTTCGCAAATTGCCATCGGTGTGGACAGCTTCGTGACTGGCAATGCGGCGATTGGGGTCGGGTTCGAATCCGAAGCGTTGACCGAATCATCCATTGCGATTGGTGCGCAGACCTCCGGGCTCGGTCTGGGCGCAGTAGCCATTGGGTCGTCATTGATCCTCGATGATACCTTTGTACCTGAGCAAGACGGCCCTGATTCGGAAGGCCCTGTTCCAGTCAACCCAGCACCATTCGGCCGGACACCGTTCGGCCCGACATCGGTTCTTGTCGACGAAGATGCCATTCCTGTAACATTCGGCCCGAAGGTCATTGGAGACAGACCCGTCATGCAACCTAGGCGTCGCACGACCATGCCTGAAGGTGTGACTGAAGAAGATCTGCAGGGCGCAAGGTCCACTGGCTATGGCAGCGTGGCGGTGGGCACCGGGTCGGTTGCCGATGCCGACCTGTCGATCGCAATGGGACTTGGCGCGACAGTGAACGGTGACGGTTCTCCGGCGCTCGGCCAGATTGCGATCGGTGCTCTTTCCCTGGCGCAGAACGATAGTTCAACTGCACTGGGATATAGCGCGCAGGCCGAAGCCGCCAGTACGGTCGCGGTGGGTGCAGAGGCTCAGGCGTTTGCATCGGAATCAACAGCGCTGGGCGTATCTGCGGTTGTTTCCAATGACGCCGAAGCAGGTGTAGCCATTGGAGCGGACGCCTTTGTCGGTGAGGAAGCATTTGCCGGTGTGGCGATCGGGGCTGATGCCGACGTCCGCGAGGGGGCAAGTAAAGGCGTGGCGATCGGGTCATCTGCCATTATCCGCGAAGGCGCAACTGCAGGTGTAGCCATAGGCGCGGGATCGGAAGTGAATGAAGATGTTGTGGGATCGGTCGCATTGGGCGAAGGATCTTCCGCCTTCCGTGACTTCACAGTGTCCGTCGGTAGAGAGGGTTCGGAACGCCAGATCACCAATGTCGCAGCCGGTGAACAGCTCACCGATGCCGTGAATGTGGCCCAGCTGATCGATGTCGTGGATTTCGCATCCGATGCGCTGATGATGGCTGAAACTGCGCGGGAGACTGCAGTAGAGGCGTTCGACGCTGCGGACGCTGCACAGGGCACTGCCACAAGCGCGCGGAACGATGCCCGACAAGCCTTGTCACAGAATGTAATCCAAGAGGCAGCGATTGCGCAAAATGCAGATGACATCGCGGCGGCTCAAAATGGTATAGCTGCGGCTACCGATGTAGCCGGTGCAGCGCAAGAAACCGCCGATCAAGCATTTACCAATGCGGCTACCGCGCAGACGACTGCTGACCAAGCCAGAGCCGAGGCTCTTGAAGCTCAAAGAGTGGCATTCTCGGCTGGAGAGAATATCGCCGCAGCGCAGGAGCAAGCAGATGTCGCGTTTGAAAGAGCGGTCGAGGCGCAGGCGGATGCAGATCAGTCACGTGTCATAGCGCAGCAGGCGCAAACAGATGCCAACTTGGCTTTAGAACAATCAACGGCCAACACTGCCGAGCTTGCATACTATAATGTGAACTCGGGTGGTGCATCTGCACAGGCGTCGGGGGACGAGGCTATTGCCATTGGCGGAGACAGTGTTGCAAGCTCAGCCCGATCAGTCGCTATCGGTTCAGGTGCTAGAGCGCAGGACGGCATGGCAGTATCGATTGGCGCAGGCAATGTTGCATCCGGAAATGGTGCTGTGGCTATAGGTGACCCTAACCTTGCAACTGGAACAGGGGCGGTCGCGCTTGGCGCGGATAATACCGCGACCGGTGATGGGGCCGTAGCTATCGGAAATCTAAACGAGGCTGTAGGTAACGGTACCCTTGCAATCGGTAACGGTTCGACCGCAAACGGCGTGGGCGCAATTGCGTTAGGAAACGGGGCGAGTGCGACACGAGATAATCAAGTCGCTATTGGAACCAGTTCCAGCACGTATACCTTCGCTGGCCTTGGTGCTGGCGGCGGTAATGCGCAGCAGACCGGCACCGTTAGTTTTGTGACCACCGACGGATCTGGCAATTTAGGGACTAGCTCATTCAACTTTGGGTCAATCCAGCAATTGACTGCACAAGTTGGGACAAATGCTCAAAATATTGATCTGTTGTTCGATCTTGCAAATGTAGAGCGTCGGGAGACCAATCGCGGTATCGCCGCTGTGACCGCATTAACAACTGCGCCTTTCCCATCTGAGGCTGGTAAGACCTCTTATGCTGCAAATGGAGCAGTCTATCGCGGTGAGTTTGGCATCGGGCTCAGCCTTGCTCATCGACTTGATACAGACAATCCCTTCGCGTTCACGGCCAGCGTCGGATATTCTGCTGGAGAGAATACTACTGCCAGGATCGGCGTTGCTGGCGAATTTTAGTTGCGTGAAACTGACGACCGGCGGGGAGGTGCACTAACTGCATCTCGCCGCTTAGGTCTCCAAGTCTGTTTCTATACCCCTCGTCATTTAATCTTTGCATAGGCAATCGGATAAATTAGCAGCTGGACTGCCAAGCAGGCATTGCTGCACCCGGCCACCGTTATTCGCGTTTAGGAAACCCGCTCGATAATAATCGCAGGCGCCATACCGCCAGCGGCGCACATCGTGACCAATCCATAGCGCCCGCCGGTGCGTTCCAGCTCGTCAAGGATTGTGCCGACAAGGATTGAGCCAGTTGCGCCGATGGGATGGCCGAGCGCGATCGCGCCGCCATTCACATTCACCTTATCAATATCAAGATCGAGATCGCGGATGAACTTGGCCGCTACCACTGCGAAGGCTTCGTTGATTTCCCACAGATCAATATCGTCTTTGGTTAGCCCAGCTTTGTCCAGCACCTTCTTCGCCGCTGGAACTGGCGCGTTGAGCATCAGCGTGGGATCATCGCCCTGATTGGCTGTAGCAACGATCCGCGCACGGATTTTCAGACCGTTTTTGTCTGCATATTCTTTCGACGTCACCAGCAACGCCGCAGCGCCATCGACCACGCCGGAAGAATTGCCAGCATGGTGGAAATGCTCAATCTGCAAATCAGGATATTTCTGATTGATCAGCCCGCGAAAGGTCGTGCCTTTTTCATCAAGCGGCAAATCCGCCATCTTGCCAAAGCTGGGGTTCAGCTCGGCCAGCCCTTCGGCTGTCGTCTGCGGGCGCGGAAATTCTTCTTTGTCGAGAAGCACATTGCCATCGTCATCCATCACCGGAACAATGCTTTTGTCAAAGCGTCCTTCCTTGATCGCCACGTCCGCGCGCTGCTGGCTTCGCAGGCCCAGCGCGTCGAGCTCCTCCCGCGTGAAGCCTTCCTGGCTGGCAATCGCATCACCGCATACGCCCTGATGCGATTGCGGATGCACTTCCTGCAACCGTTCATTGCCCGAACCCATACCCATCACCGGCAGGCCAGCGGCCATTTCGTCCTGCATCATCTGCGTTGTCAGGCTCATCATTTCTGTGCCGCCAGCGACAACGCAATCGGCCATCCCGCTCATCACCTGCGATGCGGCAAGATTCACCGCTGTGATGCCGCCGCCGCAGAACCGGTCCAGCGTCATGCCGGACGTGGTAATGTCATAGCCGGCATCCAGCGCCGCCATACGGCCCAGATCGCCGCCCTGCTTGCCCTTTTGTGTGGAGGTGGACCAGATCACATCATCGACATCTTTGGTACCGAGCGAATTGCGCTCGGCCAGTGCTTTCAGCACGGTTGCCGCCAAATGCTGCGGATGGCGAGCGGCAAGAGCGCCCTTCCCGACTTTGCCAATTCCGCGCGGCGTACGCACGGCGTCGATGATGTAAGCGTCTGTCATAACAATGGGCCTTTCGAAACGTAACTCAGGGCAGTGTTGCTAAACCAAATTGGCAATTTCGCAAGATCGCTTGGCGCTGCGATTTTGGATAGGCCTGTGATGGCGACCCATCTGTTTGTTAACTGCAGTGAAGCGCATTGTCCCAACCTGAAACAGGCGGATGATTCGCCCGCATTAACCACCCTTTACCCTAGCGCAAATCCCTAACAAAAGATTAACACTGGCCGTCATGAAACGCAGATCACTTATCAGTCGCAGCGAAAATGCTGGCCACCCTTTCCGCCGAATGCTCGCGCCGGCTATCTTTGTGACCGATATGGACGAAGATGCAAAACCCGCACAAAAGAACCGCTGGTGGAAAAAAGAAGACACGCATGTATTCTGTGTCAGCTTCAGCGCGTTTTTCGTGGTGTTTTACACATTCATCGCGTGAAACCATCAGCGCATAGCAAGCGCGTGATCAGCTGCAGGCTTTATGCAGCAACCAGCCCAGCCATGCAGCCACCAGGCACATTGCCGCAACCAGCAACAGCTGGCTAACCGTGCCGACCCCGGCGCTGCTTAACGCCAAAGCCGCCAGCGCGCCCAGAACCATGCAGCCTGAATTCACCACATTATTCGCAGCGATCGTGCGCGCAGTGCGATTGATATCCACCGTGGTTGTCAGAAACGCATATAGCGGCACGACAAACATTCCGCCGAACACCGCCACCAACGACAGCACCGCAAGCAGCGCCCACGCACCGTCATGGTTCATGAATGCCGCGAAATCGTAAAGTTCGCCGCCGGGAAGCCCCTCCCACCCCTTCGCCACAAAATACAGCGCCAGCACAGCGCCGCCCATGGCGATTACGCTGGCCGGGGCGAAGCGCGCCGAAACCTTTGACCGCAGCAGCCGGTTAATCAGAACCGATCCAATCGCGATGCCGACCGAAAATACGCCAAGAAACAGGCTGGCCACGCTGGGGCTGGATGTCAGCACGTTTTTGACCAGCGGCGGAAACTGGATCACCAGCATAGAACCGATCGTCCAGAAAAAACTGATCGCGATAATCGCGAGGAACAACCGGCGAATGTGCAGCGTATCATAGATCAGCCGCCACGATGATGTGAAGGGATTGAAATCTATCGTTTCACGTTCCTGTTGCGGCGGGGCGGCGGGCATGAATTGCGCATTGATACGGCCCAACAGCGCAACGATGATAATTGCAAAGGCCGCCAGTTCCGCGCCCTCACCATTCTCGTTGATAATCACTCCGCCCAATATCGTGCCCGCAAGGATCGCGATATAAGTTCCCGCCTCGACCAGCCCGGTGCCGCCAAGCACTTCATCCTTTTCCAGATGTTGCGGCAAAATAGCATATTTGATCGGCCCGAAAAATGTGGATTGCATACCCAGCAGGAACAGCGCGAAAAGCATGATCGGTATCGAACCGAGCAGCAATCCAGCAGCGCCGATCAGCGCCAGCACTATTTCACAATTCTTCACAATCCGTGTGATCGCGGCCTTATCATAGTTATCCGCAAGCTGCCCTGCGAGCGCGGAAAACAGAAAAAACGGCAATATGAAAATACCCGATGCCAGCGCGTTGAACTGAAATTCCTGCTGCGGATCATTATAGATCGCATAGGTCACCAGAACGACCATTGAAAATTTGAACAGATTATCGTTGAACGCGCCGAGCAGCTGCGTGACGAACAGCGGCAGAAAGCGCCGTTTATTCAGAAGCGAAATCGCGCTTTTCATTCTTTGATCTAAATCGCCCCCGAAAGCCCGCTCGCTACATTTGCTGCGGCCCGCATCCTTTACCCGAGCCGCGCGCTATGGCCAAGCATTCAATTGTCCGAGCGCCTGCGCCCGTCCGTAAAATCGCACTGACATGAAATTAGGCGGGTGATTTTACAGCATAATGCGGCTACAGCGCATTTCCATGTTGAGCCTGCCTAACATCCTGACGCTGTCGCGCATATTTGCCGTTCCGTTGCTGGTATTTCTGCTGTGGCCTAGCGTGAATGGCAGTATAATCCAGCCGACAGTGATGGATTACGCGCTGGCTTACGGTTTATATTGTCTGATGGGCTTCACCGATTATATCGATGGGTATCTGGCAAGGGCGCAGGGCGCGGTATCAAAACTGGGGCAATTTCTTGATCCGATTGCCGATAAGATCATGATCGCTGCCGTCATATTGCTGTTGGTGTTTACGCAGGATATCACCGGATGGCATGTTATCGCCGCGTTGATTATCCTGATCCGCGAGATTGCGGTGTCGGGCCTGCGCGAATTTCTGGCCGGATTGCAGGTATCTGTGCCGGTATCGGATCTGGCCAAATGGAAAACCACAGCGCAGCTTTTTGCGTTTGGCGGGATCATTCTGGCCGGCGCACTTCCCGGTTGGGGCTGGCTGAAAGATGCCTCGCTCGCGCTGCTCTGGATTTCGGCAATCCTGACATTGGTGACGGGGTGGAGCTATCTGCGCGTTGGCCTACGCCATATGGATTGACGCGCATGAAATTTGTGTATTTCGCAAGCGTTCGGGAAGCTATCGGCTGCGACGAAGAAGATATCGACCTACCCTCACACGTCAATACGATCGCCCGCTGCACCGCGTGGCTCGCCGACCGCGATCCGCGATATGCGCTCGCATTCGAACATCCGGAAAAGCTGCGTTTTGCGCTGGATCAGGAAATGACCTCGGCCAACGCGCAGATCGGCGATGCAAAAGAGCTGGCGATTTTCCCTCCGGTCACTGGCGGGCACGCGGCACCATGATCGACGTGCGCGTATCGCCCCGCCGGTTCGACGCCGGATGCGAGCTTGCTGCATTGAACCAATTGGGCGGCGGCGCGGTCGCCAGCTTTACCGGCATTGCGCGCAAGGATGGTGATGTCGCTGCGATCACGCTGGAGCATTATCCGGTCATGACGCAAAACGCTTTGCAGCGCCTGTGCGATAATGCGGCGGCCCGCTGGAAATTGCTGGGCTGCGTGCTGATCCACCGCGTGGGGCGGATAGAAGTGGGCGAGGAAATTGTATTGGTTGGTACTGCCGCTTCCCACCGAGAGCCTGCGCTGGAGGCCTGTGCCTATCTGATTGACCGTCTGAAAACCGATGCGCCTTTTTGGAAGAAAGAACATCGCAGTGACGGCACATCGGATTGGGTGGAAGCAAAGGCCAGCGATGACGCGCGCGCTGGCAAATGGAATTGAAGGCTACTGCGCGGTCAGCTTCCGCATCTCGGCCGCCAGCATCAGAAATTCATCCCGGCGCGGATTATTGGTGCGCCACACCAGCGCGATTTCGCGGCTGGCATGCTGCGCATTCAATGGCCTTGCGACCACATCTGTCCCGTCCAACAGCCCGGCATCGACCGCCATTTGCGGTATCAGTGTAAGCCCCAGCCCGTTATCGACCATCTGGATCAACGTGTAGAGCGACGTTCCCATCATCCGGGCATTGGCACGCAATTCGGGACGGTTGCACGCGGCCAGCGCATGATCCTTCAGGCAATGGCCATCGACGAGCAACAGCAACCGCTCCTCATCAATCAGTCCGGGTTCGATGCTGGGCGGCGGATCGCGGGGATCATCCTTGGGAAAGGCGACCTGCAACGCATCGTGGAAAATTTCCGCTTTTTCAACATCTCCGCAGGCAAATGGCAACGCGAGCAGCACGCAATCAACATCGCCGTGATGCAGGGCTTCGCACGCATCGCCGCTGGCCTCTTCGCGCAGGTATAATTTCAATTCGGGATATTTCCGCCGCAATTGTGGCAGCAGTTTCGGCAACAGAAACGGCGCAATCGTCGGTATCACGCTCATGCGCAGATCATCGGCCAGAGGCTTGCCGGCAGACCGCGCCATATCGGCCAGCTCTTCGGCTTCGCGCAAAATCCGGTGCGCTTTTTCTACCATCTTTTCGCCCAGAGACGTGAAACGCACAACCCGGCGCGTTCGCTCCACCAGCGTCAGGCCCAACAATGTTTCAAGTTCGCGAATACCCGAAGACAATGTCGACTGCGTGACAAAACACGCCTTCGCAGCCCGTCCAAAATGGCCATGCTCGCGCAACGCAATCAGATATTGCAGCTGTTTCAACGTCGGAAGATATGCGTTCATTTATCGATCCATCCAATTAGTATCGCAGTAGGTAATCTATTGGCTCGATTGATTCCAGACTTGATATTGGATCAGCCGCGATTAAATGCCGGTCTTCATTTGTAAAACGCGCGCATCGTGCTTAAACAAAGGGAAGTTTTTATCGCGCCCGGCTTTCGCTACGGGCAGTTTTGGAAGGGTCGCCCCGCAATGTTTGGCAGACTTGGCAGCTATCTTGCCTCCATCAGATCGCGCGATCCTGCGCCGCGCAGCACTGCCGAGATATTGTTGTATCCGGGTGTCTGGGCCTTGGGGTTTCACCGCATGGCGCATTGGCTGTTTATCGGCCGCCTGTATTTCCTCGCGCGGCTGATAAACCATCTGTCACGTATGCTGACGGCGATAGATATTCATCCCGGCGCCACGATCGGGAGGAATTTCTTTATCGACCATGGGTTTACCGTAATCGGCGAAACCGCAATTATTGGCGATAATGTGACGATTTATCAATCCGTTACTTTGGGCGGGACCAATCCCGCGAATGGCGAAGCAGGCAAACGCCACCCCACGATATGCGATCACGTCATTATCGGTTCGGGCGCGCAGATACTGGGCCCGGTTACTGTGGGCGAACGCGCACGAATCGGTGCCGCAGCTGTCGTGACTGAAGATGTGCCTGCCGGTGCAACGATGGTCGGGCAGAAGGCGCGGTCGACATTGGTGAAGGCCGAAACCTACGCGCGTGATTTTATGCCCTATGGCACGCCGTGCGACGATATCTTCGATCCCGCTACGCAAAGCCTGGAACTTTTGCAGTGCGAGCTCGATGTGCTGCGCAAGAAGGTCGCTGCTGCCATGGCGCAGCGCGATACCGCAGCGACCGGCGATGATCTTGCAGCAGAAACAAACGCGGCAAAAAATCCAGCTGAGAAACAGGAAGGCCGTTCGGCCAAGGGACGTAAGCGCGCTTGAACGCATCCGTCACGCCCTTTCCGCGCCAACGCGGGGCTATGCCGGTGCAGGTTGGTTTTGAACGCAGCGAACTGACACGGATACTCGATCTGTATGGGCGCATGGTGGCGGCGGGAAAATGGCGCGATTACGCCATCAGCTTTGAAAAGGACGCGGCGATTTTCGCTGCATTCCGCCGCGCCGCCGAACAGCCGGAATATCGTGTTGAAAAACGCCCTGCGCTGCGCAACAAGCAGGGCATGTGGGCGCTGATCGGTGAACAGGGCATGGTCCTTAAACGCGGCGCAGATCTTGGCCCCGTACTCGCGCCGGTCGAACGCAAATTGATGAAGATCGTCGATTAACGCTGCAGCAATTTTGCCAAGACAATGCCGGCGTTATATCCACCTTAGCATAGTGCCAGACGGGCTGTATGGCTTGGCGGTATAGCGCGCATAAAAAAGGGAGCGCGCTGTTAAAGCCAGCGCGCTCCCTTTGCCGTGTCCTTCACAGCTATATGCGACGCTATTTCGCCAGTTCGCCCAGCTTTTTGAATGCCTGTGCGCCATGTTCGCCGCCCGATTGCGGCACGAATTCGCCTTCGCGGCTTGAGATCGCTTCAAAATTCGCGGCGACCCCTTCGGGTGTGCGTTCGTCTTCGGGCAATGCCATCCCTTGCGTCAGTGTAACATTCGCGGTGTGGAAAAATCCGCCGCCTGCGCCCAGAATAACATTGTTCGGCCCGTCTTCGCTCACCAGAAACAAGGCGGCAGGAACGACCCATTTGGGATTCAGAATATCCAGCGCGCCATCGGGCATAATATCTTCGGTCATACGCGTGGCGGCAATCGGGATCAGCGAGTTGCACTTGATGTTGTATTTCGTACCTTCAAGATGCAGCGTTTTTGTAAGACCCGCCAACGCCGCCTTTGCCGCGCCGTAATTCGCCTGACCGAAATTGCCGTACATGCCGGTGGACGAAGTCGTCATCATGATGCGCCCGTAAGCCTGCTCTTTCATGATTTCCCAGACAGCCTTTGTGCAATTGGCCGAACCCATGGTGTGAACCTGCAAAACCAGATTGAAATCATCCATTGTCATTTTGGAAAAGCTTTTATCGCGCAGGATACCGGCATTGTTCAACAGGACATGGACGCCGCCCCATTTCTGCATTGCATCAGCGACCATTTTTTCCATCTGTTCAAATTCAGTAACGCTGCCGCCGTTGGCCATTGCTTCGCCGCCGCTGCTGCGGATTTCTTCCGCCACTTGTTCAGCAGCATCGGACTGCCCCGATCCATCGCGTGATCCGCCGAGATCGTTCACCACCACTTTTGCGCCGCGCTTTGCCAGCTCAAGCGCATATTCGCGCCCAATTCCGCCGCCTGCGCCGGTTACGATTGCAACTCTGTCGGTAAAACTGATGGTCATGCTATTCCTCCTGCTATTTACGAAATTTGTGCAGCGCCGCGTCGCCGCGCACGCCTGACTGCGCTCCAATGCCATGCCGCACCAAATGCCGCAACCTCTAACTTTACGTAAACGTCAAGTAACAGCATGTTGGCGCTCCGCAAGTGCCGATTTTCGCGCGTTAAACTTTGGCAAAGCGATGTCCCGAAGCTGGACGCGCGAAATGTTAACCAAGGCTATTGCTGTTTTCACTGACGAAGCTGTGCTAATCCGCTGGCAATTATAGGGAATGAACAAGCATGGCCGACGACAAAACCAATAAGCCGCAGAATAATCAGCCTGATGCGCAGGATGACATTGGCAATCCGACGCGCCGACGCGCGCTGATGATGGGCGCTATCGGCGCTGCTACTGTGGTGAGTGTACGCCCGGCGCTGGCGCAGGCGGCGGGATCGGTGCTGAATTGCGAGATACCCATGCCGCATGCCGGGCAGAATATCGATGCGGCGGGCAAGCTGGTTCCTGCAGATACGGCGGGTTCATTCCCGGTGATGGGGCAAACCTATTCGGGTGAACAGGTAAAGGCCGCGCTTGGCGGCCGTTCGCTGCCGGGTGCAAGCTATGAACAGAGCCAGGCATATATACGGTATATTCGCCGGTTGCAGCATGGCCAAAGCGGCTTCACATGCTTCGCTTCGTTGCAAATGCCGCGATAGACTGCACACCGCGCATTGTTGCCGCGCGGCGACGTCCACGCATTCTTCACGATATTCTGCTACGCATTTGCGCGTGTCAGACAATCCCGTCCTATATCGCGCAGAGGCCGCGACCAGCCTGATTATCGAGCCGCTGGATGCGGTGACGTTGGTGTATCATATACGCAGCGGGATAACGCATATCGTTGCCGAGCCCACCCCGCAGATATTGGCAGCGATGGCAGATGATACGCTATCAATTCATGAAATAACGCAGCGCCTGTCACGCCAGTTTGATCTGGGTGATGCTGGTGATGCGCAGGCGATTATCGAAGACAGGCTGGCCGAACTCGCCGATCTGGGGCTTGCGGCGCGGGTGGCACCGTAACGATGCTGCATGAATTTCGTGTCACTGTAGGGCCTGCTTCGTTCCGGCTGTCATCTAGCTGGGCCAAGCCGATTGCGCAGATGCGCGCGTTGTATGCAGGATATCCTGCAGCTGACATTCCCGATTTCAACGTGCGATTGGAACCCGTCAGTCCGCTGCGCCGCTTCATCCGCCCGTCGGCCGCGATTGACGGCGATTATATGCTGCCTGATGCCGCGCCGCTTCCTGCCCGGCAGGGGCTGCTGGGGCTGGAGATGGGCATGAATTTGCAGATGGCGCTCGGCTGGCGGCGGCAGATGATCCTGCATGCCAGCGCGGTGGAACGTGATGGCCGGGCGCTGATTATGACCGGCGAATCGGGTTCGGGCAAATCTACATTGTCGGCGATGCTGGGCCAGATTGCGGGCGCGCAAGGCTGGCGTTTTATGGGCGATGAATTCGCGCTGATTGATCCTGAAAGCGGCGATGCTGTGCCTTATCCCCGGCTGATCAGCCTGAAGAATGAGGCTATTGCCGCGATGCAGGCCGCCTCGCCCGGTGGGCATTTCGGCCCGTTGATGCGCGCCACGCCGAAAGGCGATATCCGCCATCTCGCGCCGCCCCCCGATGCGATTGCGCGCATGGATGAACGCGCCCGCCCGGCGCTTCTCCTGTTCCCCAGCTTTGGCCGCGACGCAGCGATCCGCGATGTTCCGCCCAGCGAAGCATTTATGCGGTTAACGCAGGCATCGACCAACTATGTCGCACTTGGCGAAGCGGGATTTCGCGCACTCACCCGCTTCGTTCGCGAAGTGCCGGTGCGCGCGATTGATTATCGCAGCGGCGATGAAGCCATGGAACTGGTCGAGCAACTGTGGAGCGCATTGCCATGAACGGTGCTGCAAAGAATGGCATGATGCTTGTCACAGCACTGCGCGATCCGGCAAGTGTCGCGCGGCTTGATGCAGATGGCTGGGCGTGCCTGATTGCCATCGCGCGGGCGGAACTGCTGATCGGCACATTGGCGCACCGGCTGGCGGGTCAACCCGCGCCGGAACGCGTCTGCGCAATATTGGATGATGCGCGGATAAATGCACAGTATCAACGCCGCAGCGCGCTGTGGGAGGCGAAATGCGCAAAACGCGCGCTTTCAACCTATGATGGCAGAATGGTGTTGATGAAGGGCACCGCCTATGTCGCTGCGGATCTGCGCGCGGGTATAGGGCGCTCGATCGGCGATCTGGACATTATGGTAGCTGAAGATGATCTGAAGGATGCCGAACAATTGCTGCTGACCATAGGCGGATGGGAATGGGTGAAGGAAGACGCCTATGATGACGCATATTACCGGACGCATATGCATGAATTGCCGCCGATGATACATAAAGAGCGCGACCGGATGATCGACGTGCATCATACGATATTGCCCAAGACTGCCGGGCCAACTCCAGACGCAGCTGCAATGCTGGACAGTGCAATCGTAACGGACAATGGCCTGCATATATTCGCGCCTGCCGACATGGCCATTCATTGCGCCGCGCATCTGATTGCCGATGGCGAGCTTGACGGCGGGCTTCGTAACCTGTGGGATTTTCATTGTTTATACAGTGAAAGCAGCGCAGCCGATACCCGGTTCGCGGCGCAGTTGCTGACGCGCGCCGATCATCATCAGCTGCGATCAGCGGTGCAGCGCGCATGCCGCCTTGCCAATTATCTCTATGGTGACAGGTCGGCGCGGATCACCATTACCGACCGACTGTTTATCCGCCGCCTGACCGCGCGTGATTATCTGGGCCGGGGCAGCCGGAAGTTCACTCGGCTGGCATTCTATATCCGCTCGCATTTGCTGCGCATGCCGCCTGTCATGCTCGCGCGGCATTTATGGACGAAGTGGCGCAAGGGCAGTTAGCGGCTACCCGAAGTTCGCAAGCGCGGGGATCAGATCGTCAAAATGATCGATGATCATATCCGCGCCCAGTTCCTCGACCGGCTGATGCAGAAACCCGAAACGCACCGCGATGCTGGGCAACCCGGCATTGCGCGCAGCCTCAATATCAAAGCGCGAATCGCCAATGAACACAGCGCGGGCATTGCCAATTTCATATCCGCTGCGCCGTATCATTTCATCAATTGGCTTGCGCGATGGCTTGGCATTGCCTTTTCCCATCGTATCGCCGCCAATGACAAACGCCATGCGGTTCATCAGCCCCAGTTCGGTAAGTGCCTTTACCGCCAGCGATTCAAACTTATTTGTTACTACGCCGTATGTCACACCCGCGTCATCAAGCGCGCCGAGCATATCTTCACCGCCCGGAAACAATCGCGTTTTCACTGCCACATTGGCCTCATAAAATTTCAGCAATTCGCGGTATAGCGGTTTGAACTCGGCCTCCGGTATGCCGCCGGTGGCAAGCAATCCCTGCTCCAGCATATGCTTCGCGCCCAGCCCGATCATCGGCTTCACCTCATCCGGCGTAAGGCTTTCCCTGCCCGCCAGTTGCAGCGCGTGGTTCGTCGCATCGGTAAGATCGCCCGAAGTATCAAGCAACGTGCCATCCAGATCAAAGCCGACAATATCAAAAGGAATTTCAGTCATCTCATCCCGCATGGCCATTGGCTGTGGAAACTGCAACAATTTGATGGCAATGGATGCGTATGACACAGAAAATCGCTGCCATTATTCTCGCTGCTGGCAAAGGCACCCGCATGAAATCCGACACGCATAAGGTGTTGCATCCTATTGCGGGCAAACCGATGCTGCATCATTTGATGGACAGCGTCGATGCGCTTTCGCCCGCGCATAAGATCGTCATAGTGGGCGATAAGGCGGATCAGCTGGAAAAGGCACTGGACGGCAGCGGCGCAAAAATGGCGGTGCAGGATCCGCAGCTAGGCACTGGCCACGCGGTGCAGCAGGCCGGTGACGCACTCGCTAGCTTCAACGGCGATGTGCTGATCCTCTATGGCGATGTGCCGTTTGTGCCCACCGCCACGATGCAGGCGATGGTCGATCGGCTGAATAAGGATGATGCGCCCGCGATAGTCGTGCTGACATTTCGGCCAGAAGATACGCAGGCCTATGGACGCGTTATCACCGATGGCGACCGCATTGTTAAGATGGTCGAACATAAGGATGCAACCGAGGCCGAACGCGAATGCCGCAATTGCAACAGCGGGCTGATGGCAGTGAAATCGGCGGATCTTTTTGCGCTGCTCGCCCGTGTCACCAATGATAATGCGGCGGGCGAATATTATTTGCCCGACATCGTCAATATCGCCGCCAGCGATGGCCGCCACAGCGCGGTTGTGGATACCGATCCGTTCGACGTCGCCGGTATAAACAGCCGCAGCGAACTGGCCGAGATGGAGCGGCAATGGCAGGATCGCCGCCGGGCGCAGGCTATGGCAGATGGCGCGTCGTTGATCGCGCCCGAAACGGTCTGGTTCTCCGCTGACACGAAAATCGGGCGCGATGTGACGATCGAACCCAACGTGTTTTTCGGTCCCGGCGTGCGCGTGGCGGACGGGGTGAAGATCAAAGCGCATTGCCATATTGAAGGCGCAACGCTGGCGCGCGGGGTTCAGGTCGGCCCATTTGCCCGGTTGCGTCCGGGGGCCGTGCTCGAAGAAGACGCGTTCATTGGCAACTTTGTAGAGATGAAGAAATCGACACTGGGCAAAGGCGCAAAAGCAAGCCATCTGACATATCTCGGCGATGCAACCGTGGGCGCGGGCGCGAATATCGGCGCAGGCACGATTACCTGCAACTATGACGGCTATTTCAAATACCCGACCGTAATTGGCGAAGGCGCGTTCATTGGCAGCAATTCGTCATTGGTGGCCCCCGTTACCATCGGCAAAGGCGCAATCGTCGGGGCAGGCAGCGCCGTGACAGCAGATGTGATGGACGGCGATTTGCGGCTGGTGCGCGGCGAACAGCTGGTAAAACCGGGATGGGCAGACCGGTTCAACGATACGATGCGCAGGAAGAAGAAATCCGGATAACACCCGCTGCTTATTTACACCCGCTGTAAAGAAATTTGCGCTAGGACAGTCACCGCCGCTTTGCTCCGGCAGTATCCAGGTAAAGGTTTATTTTATGTGCGGAATTATAGGTATCGTCAGTGCAGATCCGGTTTCTGACAGGCTGGTAGATGGGCTGAAGCGGATGGAATATCGCGGCTATGATAGCGCGGGCGTCTGCACACTCCACAATGGCGAACTTATCCGGCGACGCGCAGAGGGAAAACTCGCCAATTTGGTTAGCGTGCTGAAGAGTGACGATGCAGCCGGCAATATCGGCATCGCGCATACCCGGTGGGCAACGCACGGCGCGCCGACGACGAACAATGCGCATCCCCATGCAACAGAGCATGTCGCATTGGTACATAATGGCATCATCGAAAATTTCAAAACGCTGCGCGATGAACTAACGGCGCGGGGGCACAGTTTCGAAAGCGAAACCGATACCGAAGTAATCGCCCATTTGGTTAGCGAACTGGTAGCGTCAGGCAAATCTCCTAAAGACGCGGTGCAAACGATGTTGCCGCAACTTCGCGGGGCGTTTGCATTGGCAATAGCGTTTAAAGAACATCCCGATATGTTGATCGGTGCGCGCCGCGGTTCGCCCTTAGTGGTAGGCTACGGCGATGGCGAGACCTTTCTGGGCAGCGATGCTCTGGCTCTCGCACCGCTCACCCAAAAGATTGCCTATCTTGATGAAGGCGACTGGGTTGTCATAACCCGTGATGGTGCCGAAATCTTTGACGAGGATAACCAACCTGTAACCCGCGAAATCACGACGTCCGGTGTTTCGGCATCTGCAATAGAAAAAGGCAATTACCGCCATTTCATGCAGAAAGAAATATTCGAACAACCCACCGTGGTCGCGCAGACATTGCAAAGCTACATCCGCAGGCTTGAACAACAGGTATCACTGCCGCAGATGGATTTTGACCTCAAAGATATTCGCCGCATTACCATCGTCGCATGTGGGACGAGCTACTATGCAGGGATGGTCGCGAAATACTGGTTTGAACAATTTGCCCGCGTTCCCGTAGATCTCGATTTTGCGTCCGAGTTCCGCTACCGTGAACCTGTGCTGGAAGATGGCGGGCTAGCCCTGTTTATTAGCCAATCAGGTGAAACTGCCGATACGCTGGCCGCATTGCGTCATGCCAAAGCAGAAGGGCAGAAAATTGCCGTTGTTGTTAATGTGCCGACCAGTTCGATGGCGCGCGAGGCCGATCTGCTGCTACCCACGCATGCCGGGCCGGAAATTGGCGTAGCATCGACCAAAGCATTCTCCTGCCAGCTCGCGGTATTGGCCGCGCTCGCGGCGCATCTGGCCGTGGTAAAGGGCGTGATGACGCGTGATGAAGAACGCGAGATCGTGAAGCATCTGATCGAAACGCCCGCCGCGCTGAACGCCGCGCTTGCGCATGATGAAGATATTGCAGGCATGGCGCATCTGATAGCGCCAGCGCGCGATGTTTTGTATCTGGGCCGCGGCCCGGATTATCCGCTTGCACTCGAAGGCGCGTTAAAATTAAAGGAAATCAGCTATATTCATGCGGAAGGCTATGCGTCCGGCGAGATGAAGCATGGGCCGATTGCGCTGATTGATGAAGACGTGCCTGTGATCGTTCTCGCCCCGTCCGGGCCATTGTTTGAAAAAACGGTCAGCAATATGCAAGAGGTCAGCGCGCGCGGCGGCAAGATCGTTTTGATCAGCGATGCCGTAGGTCTGGCCGAGGCTGGCGAAGGCTGCATGGCCACCATCGAAATGCCAAAGGTTCACCCGCTGATCGCACCGTTGGTCTACGCCGTGCCGGTGCAATTACTCGCGTATCATGTCGCCTGCGCAAAAGGCACCGACGTCGATCAACCGCGCAATCTGGCGAAAAGCGTGACAGTCGAATAAGCGCGCGCTACATGCTGGCGGCATGAATAGCATTCTGATCTTTGCTGGATTATCTGCTGCGTTGGCCGTTGGTGCAGGCGCATTCGGCGCGCACGGCGCGGATGGCAAAGCGGCTGAATGGCTGCAAACCGGATCGCAATATCAGTTAATCCACGCTGTCGCCGCGTTGGCCGCATTGCAGATGGGGCTGCGCGGGCCATCATGGATATTCCTGACGGGCGGCCTTATTTTTGCAGGAACGCTGTATCTGATGGCACTCGGCCTGCCGCGGTGGCTTGGCGCGATTACACCGATTGGCGGCGCGCTGTTGATAGACGGCTGGCTATGGTTGGCATTTGCAGGATTTAGGAACGCCGGCTAACGCTGCCTTATGCATATGCCCCCCGATCCCGAAACGCATTGGCCAAGTTTTTATCTGCGCGATGATGTTTGCTTCGTCATCTGCGGCAGACTGTTGTAGCTGGCCGGCATGGACGTTTGGAAAATCATCCTTGCCGGTATGCTGCTGCTGGTGGCATTTAATCTGTTTGCATATAGCTACATGAAGCGGCGGATCGCAGCGGCGAAGGCGCGGGCAGAATCGGCGCCGCTGATCACGGTGCAGGGCGGGTGCCATTGCGGGGCGGTGCGCTTTGAAATCCATACCAAACCTATGGTCGAATTGCTCGAATGCAATTGTTCGATCTGCAGCGCGACCGGACATCAGCATCTGTTTATACCGCATGACGATTTCACGCTGCTCACCAGCGCGGCACAGATAACATCGTACCGATTTGGTTCGCAGGTGGCGGAGCATTTGTTTTGCAAGACTTGCGGCATCAAAAGCTATTATCAACCGCGCAGTCACCCCGAATCATACAGCGTGAATTACCGCTGCTTGGACGATGGGGTTGATTTGAACCCGGTGTACCGGCAATTTGACGGCCGCAATTGGGAAGACGCCAAGGCTGCCTTACCGGGGAAATAGGAACTTTGGCCAAATGGCATAATTGCCTAAGTGGGTGTTTTCATCACCCATAAACCGATAATTAGCGCAATGGATGCGGCCGCCAGAGTGCCGCTGACAAGATTGAAATTGCTGCTGTTGAGCGGTTCTGCACTGTGGCTTTCCAACCGGCCATATAATGCACACGCGTTTCTGCGCGCTGCGTAAAATATGAAAATTCCGATGATGATAAAAACGGTCGCAATCGCGCGGCCAAGCCATTCCGGCTCCAGCTTTCCGAACAGCGCGTTGAAGCCGATACCGATACCGACGCATGCCATACCGGTGCGCATCCAGCCGGCAAATGTTCGCTCATTCGCCATGATCGTTCGATCCTCCGCCAGATCGGTACGTTCATCGGCCAGTTCGGTCCGTTCTTCGGATTCAGTGTTATTTTCTGACATCTAACCCCCTGAACGCGCGCGCCAGTATACTGGTTCCCTTGGCATTGATTATCATCTGCGGCATCTATATAGCGATAGTCAATATGCAGCGGCCCCGGACGAGGGCCGCTTTTTTACGTTTTTATGGACCATGCTGAAGGAAGCCTGTCATGACGATTACCCCGCTGATGCCCGTCTATCCACGGTGCGGGTTTCGTCCTGTGCGCGGCGAAGGCGCATGGCTGATCGGCGAAGATGGCAGCCGCGCGCTGGATTTTGCCAGCGGTATCGCGGTCAACATTTTGGGGCACGGCCATCCGCATTTGGTAAAGGCGATAGCCGATCAGGCCGCTACCTTGATGCATGTGTCAAACCTGTATGGCAGCCCGCAAGGCGAAAAATTCGCGCAACGCATTGTCGATACGACATTTGCCGATACCGTGTTTTTCACCAACAGCGGCGCAGAAGCGGTCGACGGCGTTATCAAGGTTATGCGCGCCTATCATCAATCGCAAGGTTCTGACCGGCATGAAGTAATTACCTTCAAAAATGCGTTCCATGGCCGGACGCTGGCTACCATTTCGGCGAGCAATCAGGAGAAAATGCACACGGGTTTTGCGCCTTTGCTCCCCGGTTTTAAATATGTCGAATTTGACGATCTAGATGCGGCGAAAGCGGCGATCACGGACAAGACAGCGGGCTTTCTGGTCGAACCGGTACAGGGCGAGGGCGGTGTGCGGCCCGCATCAAGCCGCTTCATGACCGGGCTACGCGCGCTGGCCGATGAACACGGGTTGCTGCTCGCGCTGGATGAAGTGCAATGCGGTGTGGCGCGAACGGGAACGCTGTATGCGCATGAACAATATGGGGTGAAGCCTGACGTGCTGGCAACGGCAAAGGGCATTGGCGGCGGTTTTCCGCTCGGCGCCATACTCGCTACGCAAGATGCAGCGCGCGGCATGGTTCCAGGAACGCATGGCAGCACCTATGGCGGCAATCCGCTGGCAATGGCTGCGGGCAGCGCGGTCTGGGATATCGTTGCGAATGACGGATTTCTGGCCGAGGTGAATGCGGTGTCGGATAAGCTGCAGGCGGCGCTGAACCAGTTTATCGGCAACTATCCCGATCTGTTTATCGGTGTGCGCGGTATGGGGCTGATGCTTGGTTTGATGATGAAAAGTCCGCCGCGTGATTTTATGGTGCATCTGCGTGACAATCATGGCTTGCTGACCGTGCCGGCGGGTGATGATACGCTGCGCATCCTGCCGCCGTTAAATATTGGCGATGCCGAGATTGACGCCTTCATGGAGAAACTGTCGGCTGGGGCCGCGGATTTTGAACCGGCGCAGGCAGCATGAAAACACGCCATTTCCTGAACCTGTCCGATGCGGGCGGCGATGCCATCGCTGCGATGATCAACGATGCGATTGACCGTAAGGCAGCGCGCGCCAGCTTTACCAAAGGCCGCGCAGACGCAGATACGCCGCTGTCCGGGCATATCCTCGCGATGATTTTTGAAAAAAGCTCCACGCGCACCCGCACATCATTTGAAATGGCGATGAAGCAACTGGGCGGTGACAGCATCTTCATGTCTGCCGATCAAATGCAAATGGGCCGGGGCGAACCGATTTCCGATACTGCCCGTGTTCTGTCCCGCTATGTTGATGCTATCATGATCCGCACCGATGATCATGCCAAGATAGAGGAGCTGGCGCATTATGCCGATGTGCCGGTGATCAACGGCCTGACCGATCTGTCGCATCCGTGCCAGATCGTGGCGGACCTGCTGACATTGATTGAACATGGCAAGGCGCTACCCGGATTGGAGGTGGCGTGGCTTGGTGATGGCAACAATGTGCTTTCCAGTTTTGTTGAGGCCGCAGGGCTGATGAAATTTAACATGCGCATCGCTGTGCCCGAAGGATATGACAGCGATATCGCGTTTCTGGATGAGGCGCGCGCGGGCGGCGCGCGCATTACCATTACGCGCGATGCAGCCGAGGCCGTGACAGATGCAGATATTGTCGTAACCGATACGTGGATTTCGATGGGCCAGCCGGGCGGCGAGGCAAAGCTGGCCGCGATGATGCCGTATCAGGTAAACGATGCGCTGATGGCGCTGGCCAAGCCTGACGCAAAATTCATCCATTGCCTGCCTGCACATCGCGGTGAGGAAGTAACCCCCAGCGTGATAGACGGGCCGCAATCGCTGATTTGGGATGAGGCAGAGAACCGGCTCCACGCGCAAAAATCGGTGCTGCTGTGGAGCCTTGGGCTGCTCGAGTGACGCCGGGCTATGCTGCACGCGCACAGCAGCGCCTTGCATACCGGCCAAAACACGCCACATAACCACGCATGAACCTGCAATCCGAAACTTTTACCGATCGGCCACTGCGCTTTTTTATTCCCCCTCGCGATGCGCGTGGACGTGTGGTGCGGCTCGATAAATCGCTTGAACAGATCCTGTCCGCGCATACCTATCCGCCGCAGATTGAAGCGTTGCTGGCGGAGGCGCTGGTGCTGACAGCATTGTTGGGATCATCGCTAAAGGATGCTGGCGGGCAACTGACGCTTCAGGCGCAAACGCAGGCGGGCGTCATCAAATTGCTGGTGTGTGATTTTAAGGATGGGGCGCTGCGCGGCTATGTGCAGTTCGACGAAGAGAAAGTGGCCGCCCTGCCCGAAGATGCGACTTTATTCGCGCTGTTCGGTGAGGGCTATCTGGCCATCACCTTTGACCGCGAAAAGAAATCTGCGCATGATGACGGGCGCTATCAGGGTATCGTCCCGCTTGAGGGCAATTCGCTATCAGAAGCCACCGAGCTGTATTTTGTGCAATCGGACCAGATACCTACGCTGATCCGTGTCGGCATTGACCGGCGCGGGGGCAAAACTGTGAGAGCGGGCGGCATCATGCTGCAACATTTGCCGCAAGGTGAGGAAGGGCGCGAGCGTCTGCATGTGCGGACAAACCACGAAGAATGGGACCATATCGAAGCATTGGCGGGCAGCATTACGGATGACGAGCTGACCGATACCGATTTGCCGTTGGAAGAAATTGTCTGGCGTTTATTCCATGAAGAGGATGAAGTGCGCATCGAGGAAGGCAAAGGCCTGTCGCGCGGATGCCGTTGTGACGAATCGCATATCCGCGATGTCATATCCCGGTTTCCTGCCACAGAGCGCGATGATATGGCAGATGACACAGGAAATATCGCGGTTAACTGCGAATTTTGTTCGCGCAGCTTTCCCATCAGCCTCAATTCCCTAAGCGACTGATTTACCATGACTAAGCTGGCTCAGAGGCGTGGATACACTCGGCCTGTCGATGCTTATGCTCATTTCATCGCAGATTTTACGGCAATAATATCAAGATTTTGACACATTCGGGCGCTATTGGTGTATTTGTAAAATGCAGTATCAACAGCAATAGCTAGGCTGCATGAAAGTTATGGGTGATTTTAATGGCGCGATTTAATTTGAAAATGGCCTTCATCGGCGGGCTGGTGGCATCTGCTGCTGTGTCGTCGGCGGTGTATGCGCAAAATCTGAACAGTCAGATATTGTCGAGCCTGGATCGCGGCATGTGGGAGCTTCGCACGAGCAGCGCGGGGCCCAGCCGTGCAGCAAAATCGCGCGTTTGTGTTCGGCAAAACACACGTCTGGTGCAGATACAGCATGGCGATGCGCCCTGCACTCACCGCGTGCTGAGCGAGAAGAATAACCGCGTGACCGTGTCTTACAGCTGCCGCGGCCTTGGTCAGGGAACTACCGTGATCCGCAAGGAGACAGACGGTCTGGTCCAGATCAATTCGCAAGGTATTCGAGGCGGCGCACCATTTAATTTTACTGTTGAGGCGCGCCGAATCGGCGGTTGCTGAAACAAAGCGGCCAACGCGGCTGGCAGCAGTATTCATACAGCTGCGTTCGCGGTGTTTAACGCTTTGTTTACCATGTTTCCCTAAATCAATGGGCATGCCAATTATTTGGTATACTTTCCTCCTAGCAAGGCATTCACGCCTTTCTCGACTGGGCCGCTTGCACACACACTCTCTCCTAGGCAAGCGGCCCGCTCTTTTCCGGTCTGCAATGGCGCAAGGGGGCGGCGCGCTGACCGGACTATTCAGCCTGCACTCATCTGCCCGATAGTAGCTTTGCATAAGAAGCTGGCGAAGCTATCGTTATACGCCGGGCACGGAGGCAGAGCAGGAATGCAAATATCAAGACGGATATTATTGGCAGGCGCAGCGACAACGGCGATTGGCAGCGTCAGTTACAGCCTGCTGCGTAGCGGGCGGGCAGAGGCCAAAAAGAATTTTCCATTCACATTGACCGAGGCGCAGTGGCGCCGTCAGCTTTCCCCGGCGGCTTACCGCGTGCTGCGAGAGGACGGCACCGAACGCGCATTTACCAGCCCGCTTGATAAAGAGAAGCGCAACGGCATTTTCAAATGCGCCGGATGCGATAACCGGTTGTTTTCGTCGGCGCATAAATTCGACAGCGGCACCGGCTGGCCCAGCTTTTATCGTCCGCTGCCCGCAGCAACAGGCAAATCTACCGACTATAAACTTGGCTACCCGCGAACCGAAGTGCATTGCGCGCGATGCGGCGGCCATCTGGGCCATGTGTTTCAGGACGGGCCAAAACCCACAGGCGAACGATGGTGCATCAATGGCGTCGCGCTGAAATTCGCAGCTAGCGGCTAGCTTCGGTTGCTACCGCGTCCGCACCAACCGCTGCGCCGCCCCTGCCATCGTTCTGCCAGCCCTTCGCCCACCAGTATCTCGCCAAGGCTGCTGCCATCGCGTTCGACGATCCGTAACAGTCGGCCATATTTGTCCCGGTCGCGTATAATCGTGACCAATGAGAAATTGCCGTCGTTCAAAAGAGCCGTCATCCGGCGCTTTGCATGCTGCGCCAATAACTTTTCATCCGCACACTGCGCCCCGCTAAGTTCCGGCGTGTTGATGTCGGCAATCCGAATTTTACGCCCGTCAAACCAGAATGTGTCGCCGTCAACCACGCAGTTCACGCGCTGCCCCGAACCGCAATAGCTGAACGATGCCGCTAGATTATCGCCGCCAGTTGCAGCATCTGCCAAATTGCCAGCACTGCTCCAGCCGGCACATACGGCAGCAAACAATGCGGCGCTGGCTCCCGCTGTAAACTTTAAGCGGGCAGGCAGGCTGCAAAGAGCCTTGGCCCGGTTTGATCGGCGAAACAAAAGGATATTCATCCGGCAATGATGCCGGAAACAAATTAGGTTGCAGTTAAAACTGAACCCATATCGGATATGCTAACCCTGTGGGCGGCGCGAATTATTACGGCTATTCGGGATCGACCTTGAATTCCTCAATTCCCGAAAAATCAAGTTCGCCATCGCCGTTTGATTTCTGGGCGGGCGCACCGCTATTTTCTATGATCGCCAATATCTCTGCATTGCGGCGATCACGCGCGGCATAATCGCGCGCAGAAAGCCCCGCCAGATTGTCAGTGATATCCGGGTCGGAACCCGATTTCATCAGCATGCGTACCATTTCCGGTTTGCGCAGTTGCACCGCCCGGATCAGCGCGGTTTCCCCGCTGCGGTTACGCTGATTCACATCCACCTTATGCTTTACCAGCCACGCAATGCCATCTGCAAAGCCAAGCTGCGTCGCGATCATCAGCGGCGTATTGCCGGCCCTGTCCGCCACATTGGGGTTCGCGCCTTTTTGCAGCAAGAACCCTGTCCAATTAGTATCGCGGCCCTCGACCACGATATGCAATGCGGTCTGCCCCGTGGAACTGTCGCGTGTGTTGATAATGACGGAGCCCGATCCCGGCTCGTCAACCATGCGGGTAACAACATCGCCATCACGATCCTTCACCGCTTTCAGAAAATCATAGCTTACCGAAAATTGCGCCTGAGCTGGGGCAGGGATGGCAGTGACAGCGCCCGCTCCGCAGATCAGGCCGATCGCCGCGGCGACCCATGGCGCGCGCATGGCAGCCTTTGCAAATTGGGTAGTGGATACGATTTTCATGGCTGCGCCCCTGATTGCGAAACGGACAATTCGCTCGCCCTGTTTGAAAGCTTGATTCTGCGTCTGTAACAGACCATGTCTGGCCGTGCTATGAACAAAAAAACCATATCCATCCTCGCCGCTGTGATGATGCTTTCATCGTGTAGTGCCGGGCCGCAGCAACCGCTATTGACCGAAGCTCCGTTGGCAGGCGCACGGATCGGCGGCGATTTTACGCTGACCGATCAAAATGGCGATCTGCGCAGCCGCAGCGATTTTGATGGCAAGTGGCGTATGGTCTATTTCGGATATACTTACTGCCCCGACATCTGCACGCCCGATATGCAAAATTTGATCGCGGGCCTGAATCTATTCGCAGCGCAAGAACCCGAACTTGCCAAGCAGATCCAACCGATCTTCATCACCATCGATCCGGAGCGTGATACGCCGGATGTTCTGAAGCAATTTACCCGTGCATTTTCCGACAATCTGATCGGGCTGACGGGCAGCGAGAAGGCGATTGCGGACACGGCGGAAAAATTCGCGGTTACCTATGCCAAGGTTGCCAATGGTGACAGCTATCTGGTCAACCACACACAGACGCCCTTTCTGATGGACCCGCAGGGAAACCCAATCGCCATCCTGCCTGCCGATCGCCCGCAGACGCAGGAAAATGAAGGGCGGCCCGAAATGGTTGCCGAAGAACTGGCCAAATGGGTGCGGTAGACAGCGATGCAGACAGCGGCAAGCCGTTTTGGGAGCAGCCGCTCGAAACGCTGGACCGTGCGCAGTGGGAGGCGCTGTGCGATGGTTGCGGCAAATGCTGCCTCAACAAGGTGGAGGATGAAGATACGGGCCGGATTTATCCCACCAATGTCGCTTGCCGGCTGCTCGATCTGGAAACCGCGCGTTGCTCCGATTACCGTCGCCGCCGCGTCTATGTGCCCGAATGCATCCGGCTGACGATTGGCAAGATTGATGATTTTGCCTGGCTGCCGGGAAGCTGCGCCTATAAATTACGTGCAGCGGGAAAGCCACTGCCCGATTGGCATTATCTGATCAGCGGCAGTCACCAGACGATAGTTGATGCTGGCATGTCGGTAAAAGGGCGGGTAATATCCGAAATTAATGCTGGAGAGCTTGAAAACCATATTATCGAGCAGCCTCTCTGACGGCGATCCGACCGTTGATATAGAAGGCGAGGCCGTGCCAGTGCGCATTCGGCGCAACGCACAGGCGCGCCGGATGTCGCTGCGTGCGGACGCCGTAAAGCGCGAGATACGCGTTACGCTGCCCCGCTATACGCCCAGTATCGAAGCCATGGATTTTATCGAGAAGAAACGCGAATGGATTGCTGCACGGCTGCAAAGTATGCCTGCCGCGGTGCCATTACTGCCCGGCGCTGAAATCGCGGTGGAGGGGCATGCGCTCACGATCCGGTGGCAAGCAGAATGGCCGCGCGGTGTGACGCGGCATGATGGCGAGCTGCGGCTGGGCGGGCCGCGCGATATGATTGCGCCGCGCATTTTGCGTTGGTTAAAAGCGCATGCCCGCGAAACCTTTACCGGCGAGATCGCGCATTATTGTGACATTGCCGGCACCGCGCCGCTCAAACTGCAACTCGGTGATCCGCGCAGCCGGTGGGGCAGCTGCTCGGCCCGCGGGACAATTGCGTTGAGCTGGCGGCTTATCATGGCGCCGCCGCATGTCCGCCGCAGCGTGATCGCGCATGAAGTCGCGCATATACGGCACATGAATCACAGCGCGGAATTTTACGCATGGATGGCGGAGATTTTTGAAGGCGACGTTAAGGCTGCAGACCAGTGGCTGAAACAGCATGGCACCGCGCTACATCTGGTGGGCCGCTAGCTAAGACTCGCGGGGCAAAGCATGGCGCTTACCGCATCACCGTTTGATACTGCCGCCCAGCGATCCGTATTTCTTTTCAAACGCCGTGACATCGCCTTTTGACAGAAGCTTGGCCTGATCAACCCAATTGTCGCGCGTGATGCGCCCGGCGAATGCGCCAAGATTGCTATCGACATCGCGAATGTCGGCGGCGCTCCAGTTTGCCACCTGATCAAAACTTGTCACGCCCAGCGATGCGAGCAAATTATTGAGCTTCGGCCCGACACCTTTGAGCAATTCCAGATCATCGGGTATGCGCGGTTTTGCCGCTTTCGCTGGTGATGCTTTTGCAGCAGCAGGTTTGGCAACCGCGACCTTTGGTGCAGCGGGCTTTTTCGCAGCGGGTGTTTTCACCACCGGTTTGACCACAGCTTTCTTGGCTGCAGGTTTAACGTCTTTTTCAGCCGGCTGTTTCGGCGCAACTTTTTTCGGGGTTACCTTCGTAACCGCAGGCTTGTTCGTTGGCGCTTTCGGCTTTGCCACAGCATCTTTGGTCACCGCAGGTTTGGTCGGCGCGGTTTTGGATTTTACTGGCTGCTTTGCCGTGGTTTCGGATTTATCGGCATCCATCAGAATTGATGACGCTGCCGGTTCGTGCGGTTTCACTTCGGGCCGTGGGGGCTGCGGCTCGGGCCGTTCGGGCGGGGGTTCGAAAATGCGCGTTTCCGGCTCTTCGTCCAGATAGGCCTCGTCAGCAGCATCGGCATCAGCGGAATTATGCGCCCACACCCACCATGCAGTCGCGATGCCGATCAAAAATGCGATCAGCAAAAGCCACCAATTTTCGGCCATTAGCGTAAACATCAATCCATCCCCTTAATCTATCGCGTCATTGGCGCAGCGATTTTCTGTCGCCAGCCCGTTCCAGCTATGCTGCGCGGCTATCATCTTTCCAGATCAGATAGCCCAGAAAAATGCCAAGCCCGAAACATATCATCAGCAGTATCCAGCTTTCCAGAAGCATAGACATTATTCTTCTCCCTCTTTTGCAGCGGACTGCGCAACCGTTTTTCCATTGGCGGATACAACGAACGCTGTTCGCCGGTTCGCTGCATTGGCACTGGGTGTGCGGGCATTTTCGACGGGTTGTTCGGAACCATAGCCTTTGGCCGTCACGCGGTCTGCGGCCATGCCATTCTTCACCAATTCTGCCATCACTGCATCTGCCCGCGCCTGCGACAGATTTTTGTTAAGCTCGGCGCTTCCCATCAAATCGGTATGTCCCTGAACTTCCACTGTCATGCCTGCGCATGGCTGCAACGCCTTGGCAATTTCAGCCACCACCGCGTTGCTATCGGCAGACATATACGCGCTGCCCGAACGGAAGTTGATCGTTTTCCCGGCCATCAATCCATCGATATCGCCTTGGCACTTCGCTACGGCCTGTGCTGTTTCGGGGTCGATATCCGCATCTGCCGCCGCATTGCCATCACTGGCGGCTTCATCGCCAGCCCAGATAACCTCTCCTGCGCCGGGCACGTCGCTCACGGTAGCTATCGCGGCATCTTTCTGGCTTTCGTCACCGGACAGAATGATCGTGCGGGTCAGCGCCGGATCGTTTTTCAATGCCATGTCGACACCGGAAATATTCTTATCAGCCAGCGCATCGGCAGACCGGGTTTCAAGCCGTTCGGCGAATGCCGCGCCCGTGCCAATACCGCTATGCGCGCCCCACGCCATCAGCGACGTTACCGCTGCCCCGATAATTATCTTGGTGGCTTTATCCATTCCGCTCCAACCCTTTCGACTCTATCGAAATTTTTATTCGAACGGCAGACTAACGCCCTGCGGCGCAGAGTCCATAGCCACGCCAGTGCAAATTGTGCCAGCAGGGGACAGTATCGCGGGCTTACCGGCCTGCGCTACGGCTGGCTTATTGCGATTCCGCAAGCTGCGTCAGCTTCACAAATTCCTGCCGCCAGTAATCATCCTGCGTCCCGGCGAGGGCGCGAATATCCGTAAAGCCAAAACCGCCAAGATATGTGTCACCGCGCAGCTTTTGCCCGAAGCCGGCAACGGCAACTGCAAAGGCCATATCGCCTTTGGCCGTAGCGGCATTGCCAATCATACCTGCATCCAATGGCCGCTCGATCAATTTTGAAACGTCGCCGTCCGGCAATTTGTAGCGCAGCTTGATATAGCCCAGCTCACCGTTCTTCTTGCCAACCGCCGCCGACTGCTTTGGTCCATAGCGGCGATCGGGCAGCCAGCCCTTTGCTCCGGCGGGAACAATTTCATACAGCGCGGTCACTTGATGGCTCGCCCCGATATCACCGGCATCAACTGCGTCATTGGCAAAATCTTCTTCGGCAAGCAGGCGGTTTTCATAACCGATCAGCCGATATTCGCTGACATAGGCCGGGTTGAATTCGATCTGTATTTTCACATCCTTGGCAATGGTGAACAATGTCGATGACATCTCCTCCTTCAACACTTTCTGCGCTTCCATCGCGCTGTCGATATAGGCATAATTGCCGTTACCGACATTGGCGATCTGCTCCATCAATGCTTCATTGTAATTGCCGGTGCCATAGCCCAGCGCGGTTAGCGTGATCCCGCTTTCGCGCTGTTTTTTGACATAGGCCTTCAGTTCATCCTTATCGGTAATACCCACGTTGAAATCGCCGTCGGTCGCCAGCATAATGCGGTTCACACTGCCCGGTTTGAAATTTGCCCGCGCGGTTGCGTAGGCCATTTTCATGCCCTGCCCGCCTGCGGTGCTGCCACCTGCTGTCAAACTGCCGACGGCCTGTTTGATAATTTGCGGCTTGTTACACGGGCTAAGCAGTTTTGCCGTTGCGCCGGAATATACGACGATCGAAACGCGGTCCTGCGGCCGTATCTGATCGGCGAGCATATTCAGTGACGATTTCACCAGCGGCAGCTTGTTCGCACTGCGCATGCTGCCCGATATATCGACGAGGAATACAAGATTCGCCGCCGGACGTTCGCTGTAATCCAGATCATATCCGCGCAAGCCAACACGCAATAAACGGCTGTTCTTATTCCACGGTGTTTTTGCCATATCGGTTGTGATGCTGAACGGTTGCGATTTGCTTTTCGGCAGCGGATAATCATACCGGAAATAGTTGATCATCTCCTCTGTCCGTACCGAATCCGCGGGCGGCATTTTGCCTTGATTTAAGAAGCGCCGCGCGTTGGCATAAGCACCGGTATCGACATCGACCGAAAAGGTGGAGACTGGCGTGTTCGCGACCGCATTGATATTGGCGACATCTTCGCCGTCATATTTTTCTGCACTGCGCGGCAGGACGGGAAAATACCGCCCCGGCATCGGCGGCCGGGGCATGCTGGCACCCGATTGCGGCCTTGGTGCAGATACAGCCTGCGGTGCGGGGGCAGAAGATGTCGCTGATGGCGGAGGCGGCGGCGGAGCCATCGGGGGCGGGGACGGGGGCGGGGGCGGGGACGGCAGGCTAGCCGGGCCGCGCACACCTTTAGATGTGCCGCCTGCACCCTGACGGCTATATGAAATGTTTCCGCGCACGGGGCGCTGAATATTGTTGATCTGGCACAGCGTTTCCGCTGGCGGACGATACGCCGTGCGCGCGTCTGCTGATCCGCTGCTGGGCAATGGCCCGGTCGTGAGTGCAACCGCGCTCACCGCCATCATCATTTTGCCAAAATCCATCGCCGCATCCCCTCACAATTAATCAACCCGCAATAGAGGCAGAACGTGGTGAACCATGACTGAATAGAAGTACGAAGGCGGGGATACGGAATTTGCAGCGGCTATTGCGCCTCACGCTCCACTTCGCGCCAGCCAATATCACGGCGGCAGAATCCTGCCGGAAAATCTATGGCGTCCACCATATCATAAGCGGCACCTTTGGCTTCGGTCACGTTGGTGCCGCTCGCCGTAACATTCAGCACCCGGCCACCGCTGGCTGTCAATTCGCCCGCTTTCATCGCTGTTCCTGCGTGGAAGATTTTCCGCCCCGGCGGCTGCGGTGCATCAGCGCCTTTAATCACCCCGCCCTTTTCAGGCTTCGCCGGATAACCCTTGGCCGCCATCACAACATTCAGCGCCGTCGCATCGTCAAACACGGGCACATCGGCCTGCGCCAATTCGCCCGTTGCAACCGCCATCATCAACGCCGCCAGATCGCCGCGATACCGCATCATCAGCACCTGACATTCCGGATCACCGAAACGGCAATTATACTCGATCAGTTTCGGCCCTTCATCGGTTAGCATCAACCCGGCAAACAATACGCCGCTATATGCCATGCCCTCGCTACGCATCGTGTCCACTGTCGGGCGGATGATCCGGTCCATAACCTGTTTTTCCAGATCGGCGGTAAGCACGGGTGCAGGCGAATAGGCCCCCATGCCGCCGGTGTTTGGGCCGGTATCTCCCTCGTCGACGCGCTTGTGATCCTGCGCGCTGCCAAATGCCATAATGTTTGTGCCGTCGGTGAGCGCGAAGAAGCTGGCTTCCTCTCCTGCCATAAATTCCTCGATCACCACTTCGGCCCCGGCATCGCCAAAACCGCCGCCGAACATGTCCTCGATCGCGGCCTGTGCCTCGCTCCGCGTCTCGGCGATGATCACGCCTTTGCCCGCGGCTAGTCCATCGGCCTTTATCACCACCGGCAGCGCGTAATTTTCGGCGTCCGCCAGTGCCGCCGCTTTATCGGTGTGGCGCGAATAGCGTGCCGTTGGAATATCGGCGCGCGCGCATAAATCCTTGGTAAAACCCTTCGATCCTTCCAGCTGCGCCGCGGCTTTATCCGGGCCGAATACGGCTATACCCGCATTGCGCAAACTATCGCCCAGCCCAGCGACCAGCGGCGCTTCCGGGCCGACGACAACCAGATCGACGCCGCGCTGCTTGCAGAATTTCTGCACAGCGGCGTGATCGTCAACGTCGAGCGAAACCAGCTCGGCACATGTGGCTATTCCGGGGTTGCCGGGTGCTGCAAAAAGCGTATCACAGGAAGCAGACTGTGCCAGCCGCCACGCCAGCGCATGTTCCCGTCCGCCAGAACCGATGAGTAAAATCTGCATGAGTGATCCTTCGAAATTCGATGCCGCTGGCAAGCTGTTAGCCGAGGCAAAGGATGGCGACAATGCCCAGCCGGTATCGGTGTCCGAAATTTCGAACGCGCTGAAGCGCACGGTGGAGGATCGCTTTGGCCATGTGCGCATACGCGGCGAATTGACGGGATATAAACGCGCAGCATCTGGCCATGTCTATTTCGGGCTGAAAGATGATAAGTCGATGATCGACGGCGTAATGTGGAAGGGCAACGCGGCCCGGCTCGCCTTCGCGGCGGAAGACGGGCTGGAAGTGATCGCGAGCGGCAAGCTGACCACCTATCCGGGCCGTTCGAAATACCAGATTGTGGCCAATTCGCTCGAGCTGGCCGGCGAAGGCGCGTTGATGGCGCTGTTTGAAAAAATCCGCGCGCGGCTGACCGAAGAGGGGCTGTTCGCAGCGGAACGAAAACGCGCCATCCCTAAAATGCCGCGCCATATTGGCATTGTCACGTCACCCACGGGCGCGGTAATCCGCGATATACTCCATCGGCTGAATGATCGCTTCCCGTGCCGCGTTACTGTATGGCCCACCAATGTTCAGGGCGAAGGCGCAAAGGATACGATTGCTGCCGGATTGCACGGCTTCAATGCGGTGGCGGCAGATGATCGCCCCGATCTGATTATCGTCGCGCGCGGCGGCGGATCGATTGAAGATCTGTGGGCATTTAACGAAGAGGCCGTAGTGCGCGCTGTCGCCAATTCGGATATTCCGGTGATCAGCGCAGTGGGCCATGAAACCGATACAACTTTGTGTGATTATGCTGCCGATCTGCGCGCGCCCACGCCGACGGCTGCCGCCGAGATGGCGGTGCCAGTACGCACCGAGCTGCTCGACCGCGTAGGGCAGAACGCGCTGCGGCTCCGCCGCGCCATGCACCGCAGCCTGACGCATAAGGCCGAACGATTGGAAGGGCAGCGCCGGTTGCTGCCCAAACTATCCGAAATCACAGCACCGCAGCAGCAACGCGCGGATGAACTCAGCGAACAATTGCAGCGTGCGCTCGATGACCGCAATCGCCATTACCGCCGTTGGGTCGGCCGCGAAGCAATAGAACAGCACACAGCCGCACCCGCCCCGCGCACACTAACCACCGTGCAACAATCTGAACAAACCATCACACAATTGTGGCACAATCTCCTCATCCGCAACGCCGATTATGCGCGTGATGCCACGCTTAGCG
>ENA-ORXM01001023-ORXM01001023.1-marine-metagenome-genome-assembly--contig:-NODE-1023-length-42374-cov-5.878904_pt1 | contig 42374 bp, 38 predicted proteins | sample MGYA00237867_ERZ511480 | MGnify/ENA primary metagenome ERZ511480 (study PRJEB26309, sample SAMN06266103) | marine metagenome | isolation source: Algal blade | place: United Kingdom:Sidmouth, United...
AATTTTTTAAGGAGCATGGATTGGTGATTGTAGATGGCGATGCTAAAGAACTAAAACAAAACTTAATACCGTATGCTAAAAAAGATATATTTAATAATTTGGCTTTTAAAGTGGTTTCTAAAACAATAAAAGATATTGAGAAAACTTCAGATCAGTATAAGGTGCAAGTAAACCCAAGAGAGATAAATTATTTTTATTTGTTAGACGGAATTAGAGAGCGAATTATTGAAAAAGAAGAGCAATTTTATATAAATAATACGGAGTTAGTATTTAATAAACAGGAAATAGAAAAAGAACTAAATACCTATCCAGAAAGGTTTTCTCCTAATGTAATTGCTAGACCATTATACCAGGAAGTAATTTTACCAAACCTTTGTTATATAGGTGGTGGTGGAGAAATAGCATATTGGCTAGAATTAAAAAATATGTTTAAGGCTATGGAAGTGCCTTTTCCTGCATTATTACTTCGTAATTCTGCCTTGCTAATGAAGGAGAAGCAAAAGGATAAAATGGATAAAATGAATCTATCTATTCAAGATTTGTTTTTAAAACAAAATAGCTTAATCAATAAAAAAATTAGAGAAATATCTAATATTAATATAGACTTTACGAAACAACGTAACCATTTACAAGAACAGTTCGCCAACATGTATAGTTTGGCAGAACAAACAGATAAATCTTTCTTAGGAGCTGTTAAAGCGCAAGAAATTAAGCAATTAAAAGGTTTAGATGCTTTAGAGAAACGTCTTTTAAAAGCTCAGAAAGTTAAATTGAAAGACCATGTAATTAGAATGTCCGATTTACAAAATGAGCTTTTCCCTAATCATTCTTTACAAGAACGAAATGCCAATTTTTCGGAATTTTATTTAGAATACGGCGAAGAGCTTATTCCTAAACTAATAAGTAAACTTAACCCATTATCGGGAAATTTTTCTGTTCTTGTAATGGATTAACAGTAAAAAATGCAAACCTACAATGTGTCTAAGAAGGTTGTAATACTAGCTTTATTAAGTGGATTAGCAATTATTTGTATTAGTTACATGAAAGTTGCATTAGAGTTAGAAGATGCAGAACAAGCATTTTATTCTCAATGGTGGCGATTAACCTATGATGATCAACCACCAATATATACATGGCTACAAATACTAGTAAATAAGTTGTTTGGAGTTACTAAATTTTCATTTTCATTTTTACGCGCTTTATTATTTAGTGGTACAATAGTCAGTCTTTATTTTTTTGGAAAGCAATATCTAAAAAATAAAGAACAAGCAGTTTTGGCTGTTATTCTATTAGCTTTAGTACCGGTATTTATAGACTTTACATTTAGAAGGTTATCTCACACGTCATTGTTGTGTTTATCCGTTGTATTGACTTTTGTTTTTATACAATGTTTAATCCATAGAAAATCTACTTTTAATTATTTCCTATTAGGATTAGTAATTAGTTTAGGAATTTTAACAAAGTATAATTATTTTTTAATGTTAGGGGCATTGCTATTAGCTATACCTTTTAATAGTTCGTTAAAGAAAATAATTTTAAATAAAAGAATACTAGTAACTATTACGTTAGTGATGATTCTTATTTTTCCTCACTTTTATGATTTACTTTCTAGTTCTTATTTTGTTGATGAGTTACATAAAAGTGTTGCTGTAAAAACAAATACAAATATTAAAAATACGATACCAGTAATTTCAAGTTTTTTAGCTTTTTTTAAAAGTATTTTTAATTTAATTCTCCCTTTGTTTATATTTTTTGGGATCCTTTTTTGGAGAAAAAAAGTACTTGTTAATACTGCTGAGAGTAGTTGGTTAAAGCATGTGTTTATAGCACAAGTAGTGGTTTTGCTGGTAGTATTTGTTAGTATGAGTATAGTTAAGGCGCATACTAGGTGGCTCTTGCCTTTATTTATACCATATGTAGTTCTTTTGTTATCTCTAGTTAAAATAAAGGATCTTAATAAATATGTGAACTATGGTTTCATCTTTTTTCTTTTTATAATTTTTGTACAAACAATAAGAACGCCGATAGAAAAAGTTTTAAAAATACCTTCAGCAGTACATTATAGTTATAATGAAATTTCGGAAGATTTAAATACTAATTTTAAGAAAAAACAATGGGTTTTACCAGATGTTACCTATGCAGGTAATATTAGATTTTTAAATCCAGAAAGAGAAGTTTTGTCTTTAGATGATTTTACGCTGCCAAAATCTAAAGAGAAAAAAGGGCAACGTGTTGTGGTTCAAATTAATTCAGATTCTTTAAAATCTATAGATGTAAAAGAAGTTCATAGAATTGATAATTTTGGAAAAGAAAAAGAGAATTTAAGTTTTTCTTTAGATTAAGAACAATTTTATTTTTTGTTAGCCCATGGAATGGTCTAGCCAATAGATTAACTTTGAGTAGTTAAATTTAAAATATGCACAATATAGATATTGGTTTAGTTGAAATGACATTGGACGTTGTAAAGTATGCTATAGATAGGATAGCAAAAACAAATCCGGAGTTTGGAAAACCCAAAAAAGAAGAGGAACTAAGGGCACTAGTAGGAGAAACTATAACACCTGAAGGAATAGGGGGGGAAAATGCATTTAATTTATTTAAAGATGTTTTAATTAAAGCTACTGTTCCTATAGATCACCCTAGACATTTAGCATTTGTTCCTGCTGCACCAACAAGAGCAGCTATTATGTTTGATCTAGTTACATCTGCATCTAGTATACATGGCGCGTATTGGATGGAAGGTGCTGGCGGTATTTTTGCAGAAAACGAAGCTATGAAATGGTTGGTTTCTTTAACAGGATTACCAGAAAAAGCTTTTGGAGTGTTTACAAGTGGTGGTACTGCTGCTAATTTATCTGCAATGGTAGCAGCTAGAGAAAACTGGCGTAAAGATGTTGATAATTTAAATAAAAAAGGATTAATAATAACTTCTATAGGAGCACATTCTTCTATAAAAGCTATGGCAAAAGTTATAGATGTAGACGTTTTTCTAGTGCCAACAGAAGATTTAATGTCTAAATACGATTTAGAAAATACAATAAACAGTTTAGATGAGGAAGATCGGAAAAGGTTATTTTCTGTCGTTGCAACAGGAGGAACAACAAATGCAGGAATTATAGATGATTTAGATGGAATAGCAGGTATTTGTGAGAAGGAAAGTCTCTGGTTTCATGTAGATGCGGCATATGGTGGTGGTGCTTTGGCGGCAGACTCTGTTCGTCATTTGTTTAACGGAATAGAAAAAGCAGATAGTATTACAATTGATCCTCACAAGTGGTTGTTTTCACCTTATGATTGTGGGGCTGTAATTTATAAAAATCCAGAATTAGCAAAAGAAGCCCATTCTCAAGAAGGCAGTTATTTAGATATTTTTAAAGATGAAGGAGCACATGGTTTTAATCCATCTGACTATCAAATTCAATTAACAAGAAGAGTAAGAGGGTTGCCTCTGTGGTTTTCTTTAGCAATGCATGGAACAGATTTGTATAAATCTGCAGTAGAACGAGGTATTGAACTAGCTAATTTAGCAGGAGAAATAATTTCTAAAAATCCAATAGTAGAATTAGTTAGAGAACCTAGTTTGTCCTGTGTTTTATTTAGGAGAAAAGGATGGTCTCCTAATGATTATAGAGATTGGACTTATAAAAACCATAAAGAAGGCTTTGCACTTGTAACACCAACAAAATGGAAAACAGGAGAAACTTTTGAGACAGTATCCCGTTTTTGTTTTATAAACCCAGATACTACAGAGGAGGACATAAATGCTATTTTAAAAACTATGGAGTAGTTTAGGGAACAAGAAATTTACGAACCCATCCATTTATATCTTTATGAAATTGAACTTTAAAATGGCTTGTTTTTTAGTTTTAGATATTCTATTGTTTCTGCTTTTATTTCTATACTAGATTTTTTCTTTAAGGTAGGTTATTTCTTCAGGACTGCTTATTTTACTGCCAGGAGCAAACATTGTAGTATTGTTTTTTTTTGTTAATGCTAATTTTAATTCAGACTTAATTTCTTGTAAATAGAGATTAGTCATAATAATAGAATCTTATAATATAAATATAAGAAAATTCTTATAAAGTAGGGTTTTTATTTTTTCAGTTGTTATATATACAAATTCTTATGAAAAGAATTTTTTATATAAAATCTTTATGGTTTTATATGTTTAGGTTGGTTTTTAATTTCGATTTAAAGCTTAGGGTGGTTCCTAAGCTTTTTTTTGTTATTAAGTGTTTTAAATAACACACTGTTCATAAATTTTAAGATAGTTGTATAAATATCTTTTGTAGATGCTTTCTTAAAATTTTCAAATTACTATTTTTGCGCATGCAAAATAACGTCCTAATATTAGATTTTGGTTCTCAGTATACACAACTTATCGCTAGAAGAGTTAGAGAGCTTAATATTTTTTGTGAAATAAAGCCATATAACAAACCTCCAGGGGATTTATCTATATATAAAGCTGTAATACTTTCTGGTTCGCCTTTTTCTGTTCGAGGGGAAGATGCACCGCATCCAGATTTATCAGAAATAAAAGGAAAAAAACCTTTGTTGGCAGTGTGTTACGGAGCACAATATCTAGCGCATTTTAATGGGGGAAATGTAGCTCCTTCTAATACGAGAGAATATGGTAGAGCCAATTTATCCTATGTAAATGATGATGAGCCATTTTTTGAGAACATATCTGAAGGAAGTCAGGTTTGGATGAGTCATAGTGATACAATAAAAGAATTGCCGACAAATGCATTGCGTTTAGCAAGCACCCACGATGTGGAAAATGCTGCCTATAAAATAGAAGGGGAACCTACATATGCAATACAATTTCACCCAGAAGTATACCATTCTACAGATGGGAAAAAATTGTTAGAGAACTTTTTAGTAAATATAGCTGGCGTATCGCAGACATGGACGCCAGATTCATTTGTAGATACTACAATAGCAGAATTAAGAGATAAAATAGGAGGTGATAAAGTTATCTTAGGTTTATCTGGAGGTGTAGATTCTACAGTTGCAGCAGTACTATTACACAAAGCAATAGGTGAAAACCTACATTGCATATTTGTAAATAACGGATTATTACGTAAAAATGAGTTTTCCGATGTATTAGAACAATATAAAGGAATGGGGCTAAATGTAAAAGGAGTAGATGCTTCGGCACGCTTTTTGGATAATTTAGCAGGAGAGAGCGATCCCGAGAAAAAACGCAAAGCAATAGGTAGAGTTTTTATAGAAGTTTTTGATGATGAATCTCAGTTAGTAGAAAATGCAAAATGGTTAGCGCAAGGTACAATTTACCCAGATGTAATAGAATCTGTTTCTGCAACAGGAGGGCCATCAGCAACCATTAAAAGTCACCATAATGTTGGAGGGCTTCCAGATTATATGAAATTAAAAATAGTAGAACCTCTACGTATGTTATTTAAAGATGAGGTACGTAGAATAGGAGCTAGTATGGGAATAGATAAAGAATTGTTAGGAAGACACCCTTTTCCAGGACCAGGATTAGCAATTCGTATTTTAGGAGACATAACACCAGAAAAAGTAGCTATTTTACAAGAAGTAGATGCCATTTTTATTAACGGACTAAGAGAACATGGTCTTTATGATAAAGTTTGGCAGGCAGGAGCAATGCTATTACCCGTAAATAGCGTAGGTGTTATGGGAGATGAACGCACGTACGAAAAATGTGTAGCTTTACGAGCAGTAGAAAGTACAGATGGTATGACTGCAGATTGGGTTAATTTACCTTATGAGTTTTTGCAGAAAACATCCAATGATATTATAAATAAAGTAAGAGGCGTAAATAGAGTAGTTTATGATATAAGTTCTAAACCGCCAGCAACCATAGAATGGGAATGATATGAATAAAATAGTCTGTAAAGTAGTAGTAACAACTATAATTGTGATGTTGTTTAGTTTTAGTGCAATGGCACAAAAATTTACAACACATGCCGTTAAAAAAGGAGAAACATTAGAAAGTATTGCAAAACAATACAAGGTTACTCCCTATAATATATTAAACTTTAACAAAGAAGTTAAGCAAGGAACAGAATTAGAATCAAATACAATTTTGGTTATTCCTTTAGATGCACCAAAAACTAAGGAAGTATTAAATGCGGTTACAAAGCCTACATCTACTGTTGAAACAACAGAAAGTACAATTGTAAAACAAGAAAAACCTATAGGCTTTACAACGCATAAAGTTAATAGAAAAGAAACCTTGTATGGTATTGCAAAACGTTATCATATTAAAGAAGTAGATATTAAGCGTTATAATAAGGAATTATATGCTGCTTCTCAGTTAAAAAAGGGGATGAAAATAAAAATCCCTAAATTTAAAAGGGAAAAACCAGAAGAGAACGTTATTAATGAAACTGGTTTAGAAACTTATACAGTAAAAGCAAAAGAAACTCGTTGGAGTATTGCACACAAATACGGAATAACAATAGATGAATTGCTAGAGTTAAACCCATCGCTATCAAAAACAGATAATTATTTAGCAGAAGGACAAGAATTAAGACTTCCTAGAAAATTAGGGAGTAGTATAAAACAGCAAGATATTCAGTTGTTTACTTCTTATACAGTGCCTCCAAAAATGACTTTCTATAGTTTAAATAAACAATTAGGAGTTAACGAAGAGCAATTAGTAGCACTTAACCCAGAAATTAAAGAAAGAGGCGGTTTAAAAGAAGGAATGGTACTTCGTATACCCGATAAAAAAGCAGAAACAGAAATAATTAATACAGAAAATTATGTTTTTTATGAGGTAAAACCAAAGCAAACAGAATTTTCTTTAACACGCAAATTAGGAGTTTCTTATAAAGAGTTATTAGACCTTAATCCAGATTTAAAAAATGGATTAAAAGCAGGTATGGTTTTAAAGTTACCTAAAGAAAATGTTGGAAACTTAGAAATTAATAACGCTTTAATAATAGATAAGATAAATTTATTGGATAGCATTAATATAGATTATAAACCAAAATTAGTATTCATATTACCATTTCGTTTAGATAAAGTAGATTTAAATGATAAGGAGAATGCAGCTAAGTTAGCAGATAGTAGAACAGATATGAAACTAAGCCTTGGCTTGTATTCAGGAGCATTAGTGGCATTAGATTCTATAGCATCTTTAGGAATATCTGTAGATGTGAAAACATATGACAATCAATTAAGTTTAGAAAAAACAAAAGAGCTTCTGTCAAATGAAAGATTAAATGATGTAAGTGCTGTAATAGGACCTTTAGATACAAAGTCTTTAAAAGAAGTAGCAGAAAGTGCTAACAGGTACAGAGTGCCAGTTATTGCGCCTATTTCTACAAGTTCAGAGCTAAGTTTAAACAATGTTTTTTACTCTTACACATCAGAAAAAGCATTAAGAGAAAGAATGCTCGCCTATGTAAAGGGACAAGCAACCAACCAAAATATAATTGTTATTGCAGATGCTAAAAATAAGGAAGCAAAAGATGCTATACTTAGTAAGTTTCCTAACGCGAAGATAGTTGCGCTAAAAGAGGAGAAAAAAAATATAGCTATAAATTTAGGAAAGTTCACAGGATTGCTATCTAGGGAAGAAGAAAATTGGATTTTCTTAGAAACAGATAATTTTAAACTAATATCTAGTGCAAGCTCCATTTTAAATTCAAATAATACAAAGTACACAAAAGTAAGAATGTTTACTACGAATAAGAATAAGGCTTTTGAAGATGATGTTATTTCTAACTCTCATCTATCAAATTTAAATTTCACATATCCATCTGTTTATAAAGAAGCAACTAATAGCTCATTTGTAAAAAGATATAAAGATAAATTTGGCAATGCACCAGATAAATATGCTGCACGTGGCTTTGATATAACATACGATCTATTATTAAAGCTTGCTTATAAAAATGACTTGTTAGAAGCATCCAACGATATAGGCGAAACGGAGTATACAGGCAATAAATTTAATTATGTAGGAAATTTTTCTTCAGGTTATCATAACAAAGCATCCTATATAATGTCTTATAGTGATATGAGAATTAAACAAATAGATTAATTTATTCTTATCTAATTTTGGTAAGTTTAACTAAATTAATATTTTTTTTACAGCTTCTAAACAAGCATGTAAGAAATAAACCCATAGCATGGAATAAAAAGCGACTATAATAGTCGCTTTTTATATTTAAAATAATATCTTTGACAGTATAAACTTTAGGAGTAACTAGCAATAGTTTGAGAAATATCCTTAGAACCTGATTTTGGCTGATACCAACGTAGGGAAAAGTTAAAGATTATGCACAGCATAATTTTCACCTTTTATATTTCACTTCACTTTTAAGGTTTACACTAATTAAAATATTAATGCATCTTTTTAAATAAAAAGGGTTTATAATATGATTACAATTAAGGTAAATAATACAACACATCAATTTAATGAACAGGCGGCACTTCAAGAAGTAATGAACGCATTAAAAATTCCATTAAATGGGATTGCGGTAGCCGTGAATGAAACTATTATTTCAAAATCTGATTGGACAAAAAAAATATTACAGCAGAATGATAGTGTATTGGTTATTAAAGCTACACAAGGAGGGTAAACAGTATCAAGTTCAGTCTTTAGAAGAAAGGCTGGTATAGTTTAATTATATAAAAACTTAGGACTTAATACTTAAGCCTTAAGACCAAAATAAAAGAACATGAAAAATAAGGACACAGCACCAAAAGAAGGTAAAATCACAAGAAACTCCTTTCCTAATTCAAAAAAAATATATGTAGAGGGTAAAATACATCCACAAATTAAAGTAGCAATGCGAGAAATAGCATTGAGTGATACTACAGATTCAATGACGAAAAAGAAAACGCCAAACGAACCTGTAACTGTTTATGATACATCTGGGCCATATACAGATCCCAACAAAGAAATAAATATTCATGCAGGTATTGAAAGAATTAAGGAACAATGGATTTTAGACAGAGGTAATGTGGAACAATTAGACAGGTTTTCATCCATATACTGCAATGAACGTTTAAACGACAAAAGTTTAGATCACATGCGTTTCTCGTTATTAAAGAAACCAATGCGTGCTAAAAAAGGAGAAAACGTAACCCAACTGCACTACGCAAAAAAAGGCATTATTACACCAGAAATGGAATACATCGCTATTCGTGAAAACCAACGAATTGATGAAATGACAGAAATAAGAAAGCAACACAAAGGAGAACACTTTGGAGCTTCTATTCCAGACAAAATAACACCAGAATTTGTACGAGAAGAAGTAGCAAGAGGGCGTGCCGTAATTCCATCAAATATTAATCACCCAGAAGCAGAACCTATGATTTTGGGGCGTAACTTTTTGGTAAAAATCAATGCCAACATTGGTAACTCAGCAGTAACATCATCTATAGAAGAAGAAGTAGAAAAAGCAGTATGGGCATGCCGTTGGGGGGCAGATAATATTATGGATTTGTCTACAGGAGAAAACATTCACGAAACCCGTGAGTGGATTGTACGTAACTCACCAGTACCAATTGGTACCGTACCCATATACCAAGCACTAGAAAAAGTAAACGGCGTAGCCGAAGATTTAACATGGGAAATTTTCCGTGACACATTAATAGAGCAAGCAGAACAAGGCGTAGATTACTTTACCATTCATGCAGGCGTATTACTGCGTTATGTGCCTATGACAGCCAAACGAGTAACAGGCATAGTATCTCGTGGAGGATCAATCATGGCAAAATGGTGTTTAGCACATCATAAAGAAAGTTTCCTATACACGCATTTCGAAGATATTTGTGAAATTTTAAAACAATACGATGTTGCTTTCTCTTTAGGAGATGGATTACGTCCAGGTTCGGTAGCCGATGCTAATGACGAAGCACAATTTGCGGAATTAGAAACTTTAGGAGAATTAACACAAATAGCACGCAAGCATGAAGTACAATGTTTTATAGAAGGTCCGGGTCACGTACCAATGCACATGATTAAAGAAAATATGGAAAAGCAGATTGAAGTTTGTGACGAAGCACCTTTTTATACATTAGGCCCTTTAACAACAGATATTGCTCCAGGATATGATCACATTACATCTGGAATTGGAGCAGCCATGATTGGTTGGTTTGGCTGTGCAATGTTGTGTTATGTAACACCAAAAGAACACTTAGGATTACCAAATAAAGAAGATGTACGTGTAGGCGTTATTACATACAAGCTAGCAGCGCATGCAGCAGATTTAGCAAAAGGACACCCAGGTGCTCAACACCGAGATAATGCCTTGAGCATGGCCCGTTTTGAGTTCCGTTGGGAAGATCAATTCAATTTAGGATTAGATCCAGAACGTGCTCGCGAATATCATGACGAAACCTTGCCAGCAGATGGTGCCAAAGTAGCACATTTCTGTTCTATGTGTGGCCCAAAATTCTGCTCAATGAAAATCTCTCAAGAAGTAAGAGACTTTGCTGCCGAAAATGATATCGTAGATAATGAAGTCATTCAAAAAGGAATGGATGAAAAATCCAAAGAATTTAAAGAAAAAGGTAGTGAGGTTTACTTATAGGTTCGTTAATAGTTTTTTTGTTGTAAGCCTAAACGTAATAAAAAGTTAAAACAACAAAGAGTTACATAAATTATTAGGAGCCAAGAACCTGCTTTTCGCTGTATCTTTTTTAAAACTCTTCCCAAAGAAAGTTCTAAAAAAGGATGCCGCTTCAATCAGGGCTAAAATAGGTGACGCAATTATAAAGAGTTTAGAAATTATAGTAATGTATTGGGTAGGTCTTCTAAAAGCTTAGAAAATAGTTAGTTGTCATGATTAGTTTTTATTAATGAGAAAGTCTATGCGGTACATTACAATCTAACAACTAAAAGAAACAAAGCGCTTGTAGAAGTGTAGAGGTTGGTTTTTTAAAATTATGATACTAGTACTAACACCTGAAAATAAAGTTACCAACGAAGCTCAAAAAATCAATCAACTTTTTGAAGCAGGTTTGCAATGCTTACATTTAAGAAAACCTTATAAAGACTATCAAGAACACTGTGATTATTTAAATCAGATAGATTTTCAATATCACAACCGTATAGTCGTTCATCATTTTCATGAATTAATCAATAAATACAATTTAAAAGGCATTCATTTTACAGAGCAAAAAAGAAAAGATCATATAGATACCCCAGGACAATATTTTAAGAAATTAAGTATGTTTGGAAAAACTATTAGCGCTTCCTTTCATAATCCAGATGACTTGGAAAGCTGTTATTTTGAGTTTGATTATCATTTATTAAGCCCCATATTCTCTTCCATATCCAAAAAAGGGTACAAGGGCAAAGGATTTAATGTAAATTATATAGATAAAAATATTATTGCTTTAGGGGGAATAAACAAAACAAATATTCAAGAAGCCTATAATTTAGGATATAGGGGAGTAGCCGTTTTAGGAAGTATATGGAAAAGTGAAAATACTGCAAAAAATTTCATTAATTTGAAAAGCGAAAACATTCACTAATAAATCACCTATTATAGTGTTTAGAAAAACATTCTTAATTCTATCTAAAAAATGAAGTTTAAAAACAAAAGACTAAAAGATTATATATACGGCAATACTACAAGTATTACTCGTTCTAGAGCTTCAGATTGTAAAGTAGTAGAATATGGTTTTGAAGAAAGCAATGTTATAAAAGCCATTGTTAATGGTTCTTCTGGAACTTCCTATGAAGTTTCTTTTTCAGGTATTATAGAAGGGGATATTAAAAGTAGTTGTTCTTGTCCTTTTGATCACGGTAACGTTTGTAAACACGCAGTAGCATTAGCATTAGAAACCGAATATTTTTTTTCAGAAAAAAATAAAAATAAAAATCAGGCAATAAAATTACATGGAATTACACCTTCTGAACCTCCACATCTTACAAAAAAAACCTTATGTATTCCACTGGAGGATTTGCATTCAAATACGATAGATAGCTTAGTAAAAAAATTTGCATCAAAAACTGTTTATAAAGAACACGAAAATTATTTTGGAGAGATTATCTTAAAGAGTACATCGGGTGATGGTTTAGAATTTCTCGTAGATGAACGGTGGGATTCCCCAAAACAAGTATCATACAAAAAAACAGCGCAAAATTTAGAAATACAATGCAATTGTAGAGCAGATAATAAAAGCTTATGTAGGCACCAGGCATCCACGTTAAAATATATAGAACAAAACATACCTATTTTTTTAATTTCAGAAGAATTATTAGAAACTCAAAAGGAAAATATTCTTAAAGAATATGGGTTTGATTTAAATGATGAAATATATAAGCAATATTTTGAATTTGGTTTTGAGGGAAACAAATTAATTGTTCAACATAAAAAAAGAGGCATCTTAAAATTACATAAAAATGAAAATTTAAGTTTTTTCAAAAATAATTTTCTCGATTCTGAAGCCATTTTAAAAGCGAAACTACCTTTCGTGAAAAAAAACGAAAAAAAAGAACGAGAAAAAGGGTTTGCGATTATTTTTTCTCCAATATATTCCAATTTTTTTGTAGAAATAGTCATAGGAAATGTATCCAAAGATAAAACAAGATTAATATCAAAAATTGAAACTGTTGAAGCAGATTATTTTATAGCCAACCCAAAGCTATTTAATGAAAAACAAACTGCTATTTTAAAGAAATTTTTTGAGCTCGGAAATTTAGAAACAAAAGGATGGGCAAAACATGAAATACTTAAAAAACAATTTTATTCACTAAAAGAGATTCTAAGTCAGATAGATGACAGTACATTACTCTATCGTTTTTATGATGCAGAAGAAAAAATAACCCCTTCTAATATAGAACCTATATTAATAAGCAATAAGCACCCAAGGTTATTTTTTAAACTTACCGAAGAAAAACATTTTTTTGTGCTTAAAGCATTTATAGAATTGGAAGGAGAAAAAACAGCCTTAAAAGATTATAAATATAATGTTCAAGCATTTTTTGTTCTAAAACATGGAGAATACTATTTCTATGAAACTTTCTACCAGGCCTATGCTTTTTTAAATTTTAAATCAGAACCAGAAATTAGAATACCTAAAAAAGATTTTGATTCGTATAATCAAGATTTTATAAAACCTTTATCTAAACAATTTGAAGTAAATGTTTCTAAAAGAAAGTATAAAAAACAAAAAACGACTACCAACGATTTTATAAGACAAGTATACCTCTCAGAGTATGAGGATACAATACTTATACAACCAATGGTAGAATATAAAAAAGAAACTTATCCAATATTTGAAGGCGAGTATATAGAAATTGAAGAGCAGGGTGATTTTTATAAAGTAGATAGGGATAAAACTTTAGAAAAACATTTTTTTGAAACTATTAAAAATCAACATCCATCTTTTGAGTACCAAGACACCAATTTCTTTTATTTAGAAACAGATGGTTTTATAGAAAAAGGATGGTTTCTAGATTTTTTTGAAAATTTAAAAAAAGAAGAAATTCAGGTTTTTGGTTCTAATAAATTATCAAAATTTAAATACAACACAAATAAACCTACTATAGAAACTAATTTTAACTCGGGTATAGATTGGTTTGATGTAGAAATAGAAATAAAGTTTGGAGATCAATTAGTAAGTCTAAAAGAAGTACGAAAATCAATCATAAAAAAAGAAAATTTTGTAGCTCTAAAAGGTGATAGTATTGGTATTTTACCAGAACAATGGGTACAAAAATACAGCCATGTATTTAAAGCAGGAGAGGTAAAAACAAATGCAATAAAAGTTTCCAATAACCAATTATCTGTTATTGATAGCTTATATGATGAAATGGATATTACCTCGGAATTAGCTGTAAATTATAAACAAGTAAAAGAACAGCTAACAAACTTTAAAGAAATAAGTAAGTTAAAAAAGCCTAGAGGGTTAAAAGCAACACTAAGAGATTATCAAAAAGAAGGCTTAAATTGGCTCAATTTTTTAGATGAATATAGTTTTGGAGGTTGCCTAGCAGATGACATGGGATTGGGTAAAACGCTACAAGTAATATCGTTTCTTAAACATTTAAAAAATAGTAAAAAATCTAACAAAGCAACCTTAATTATATTACCCACTTCTTTAATATTTAACTGGCAGGCGGAAATTGATAAATTTGCGCCAAGCTTAAAATTTATAAACCATACGGGTAAAGACAGAGCTGAGAACATCAAAGAGTTTGATAAAACGGATTTAGTTTTGACCACATACGGAATCGTAATTAGAGATATTACCCTGTTAAAAGAATACAAATTTCATTACTGTATTTTAGATGAATCTCAAGCTATAAAAAACCCCAATTCGCAACGATTTAAAGCTATAAAATTAATTAAAGCTACTAATAGGCTAGTACTTACGGGAACTCCAATAGAAAATAACACCTTTGATTTGTATGCACAAATGAGCTTTGTAAACCCAGGCTTGCTAGGGACTTCTGCAAATTTTAAAAAAGAATTTGCAACTCCTATAGACAAAGATAAAAACAGTGACGTAGCCAATGAATTGCGTAAAATTATAAACCCCTTTTTATTAAGAAGAACCAAAGAGCAAGTAGCGAAAGAATTACCAGAAAAGACAGAGCAAATCCTTTATTGTACCATGGAAAAGGAGCAGCAAAAATTATACGATGCCTACAAAAATAAATACCGCAATTATATAATTAATAAAATAGATGAAAACGGAATAGGAAAATCTAAAATGTACGTATTAGAAGGGTTAACCAAATTACGACAGATATGCGATTCACCTAAACTATTAAACGATCAAGAAAAGTATACGACCGATTCTATAAAGACTCAAGAATTAGTAAAACACATAACAGAAAAAACTGGACAGCATAAAATTTTAGTGTTTTCCCAGTTTGTAAAAATGCTAGCTCTTGTAAAAGAAGCCTTAGATGAAAAAGAAATTCCCTACGAATATTTAGATGGGCAAACTAAAAACCGACAAGAAAGAGTTGATAATTTTCAATCCAATAATAATATAAGAGTATTTCTTATAAGTCTTAAAGCAGGTGGAACAGGTTTAAATTTAACGGCTGCTGATTATGTGTATATTGTAGACCCTTGGTGGAATCCAGCAGTAGAAGCCCAAGCAATTGATCGTTGTTATAGAATAGGGCAAACCAAAAAAGTAATGGCGTACAAAATGATCTGCAAAGGAACAGTAGAAGAAAAAATAATACAGTACCAAGAAGGAAAAAAACAATTATCCAAAGACATTATTCAGACCGATGAAAGTTTTGTGAAAAATTTAACCAAAGAAAGTATAACGGATTTATTTAGTTAAAACACACAATATCAAATCTTAAGTACAGAGCGCTAACAGCCAAAAAATATAAATGAAAAAAAGGCCTTACATACTAAGCATCGCAGGATTAGACCCTTCAGCAGGCGCAGGATTAACTTCAGATATCAAGACCTTTGAAGCACATGGGCTGTATGGATTATCTGTATGCACAGCAGTTACCGTTCAAAATGATATTGATTTTAAAAGCAGCCATTGGATCCCTGTTGGTATTATTCTAGACCAAATAGAAACTCTTTTTGAACGCTTTAATATAAATGTAGTTAAAATTGGTATTGTAGAAAACTGGAATATATTACTACTAATTTTAGATAAGTTACACAAGCTAAAGACATCTATAAAAATAGTATTAGACCCTATATTAAAAGCAAGTGCAGGTTTTGATTTTCACACACAAGAGACATTAGAATATTTTGAAAAAGCACTAAAATTGTGTTATATTATTACCCCCAATTACGATGAAATAAAAATATTATTCCCGGAAAAAACAGTAGAAGAAACAATAATATATATATTAGAAAAAACAAACATATACCTTAAAGGAGGTCATAGAAAAGACAAAAAAGGATGGGATGAACTCTATTATAGCAAACTAGTTCAAATTAATATAGAACCCAAAGCAGATAAAATTTATAATAAACATGGTAGCGGATGTGTATTATCCTCTAGCTTGGCAAGCAATTTGGCTATGCAAATAGAATTAGAAGCCGCAGCTAGGAATGCTAAATATTATACCGAAGCCTTTTTAAATTCTGATGATGGATTATTAGGAACACATAAAAAAGCATAGTTCCTTTAACTCTTAATTTACTAAAAACATACAATGGTAACAATACCAAAACTACATTACATATCGCAAGGAGCAAGTGCCCAAGAGCATTTAAATAACATACAAAAGGCATGTACATCTGGCGCAGAATTGGTACAATTGCGCTTAAAGGATTTGTCTGAAAAGAAAATTTTAAAAACAGCAGTAAAAGCACGTGAAATAACGAGCCATTTTCAAACACGTTTAATTATAAATGATTATTATAAAATAGCCAAAGAAGTAAAGGCAGATGGTGTTCATTTAGGAAAAGAAGATGCCTGTCCGTTAGAGGTTCGTAAGGTGTTAACACCGTGGCAAATTATAGGCGGTACAGCTAATACTTTAATAGATTGTGAAAATTTAATAAAGAAAGAAGTAGATTATATTGGTTTAGGTCCTTTTAGATATACACTAACAAAAGAAAATTTGAGTCCAATTTTAGGTATTGTTGGGTACCAAGCAATTTTAGACGAATTAAAAACAAAAACACCAATCATTGCTGTTGGAGGTATTACACTAAAAGACGTAAAAGAAATTTTAGTAACAGGTGCTTCTGGAATTGCTATTTCAGGAGAAATTACTCGAGATTTTAGTAACATAAAAGCCTTTCATGAACTGTTAAATACAGGTAGTTCACTAGAACAACCCTATAGTTTTAAAGATAATAAGCAATAATATGAACGATATATTAAAAATAGGCAACAAACAATTTAATTCACGCTTATTTACAGGAACAGGAAAATTTAGTTCTTCTAAATTAATGAAAGAAGCTTTGTTAGCATCAGGAAGTGAGTTGGTAACAGTAGCATTAAAAAGAGTTGAGGTAGCAAATAAGAGTGATGATATTCTAGTGCATTTAAATGCAGATCATATTAATTTGTTGCCAAATACATCTGGCGTTCGTACAGCTAAAGAGGCGATTTTTGCAGCACAATTAGCAAGGGAAGCATTAGAAACAAATTGGATAAAACTAGAAATTCACCCAGACCCAAAATATCTATTACCAGACCCAATAGAAACTTTAAAAGCAGCCCAAGAATTGGTGAAATTAGGTTTTGTGGTTATGCCGTACATACATGCAGACCCCGTACTTTGCAAACGTTTAGAAGATGTAGGTACGCAATGTGTGATGCCTTTAGGAGCACCTATAGGGAGTAATAAAGGCCTGAAAACTATGGATTTCCTAGAAATTATTATTGAACAAAGTAATGTACCTGTTATTGTAGATGCAGGTATTGGAGCTCCCTCTCATGCAGCTTATGCAATGGAATTAGGAGCAGACGCTGTATTGGTAAATACAGCTATTGCTGTGTCTCAAAACCCAGTAGATATGGGAATTGCTTTTAAGAAAGCTGTAGAAGCAGGGAGAATGGCATACAATGCAAAATTAGCACCTGTAAAAAAACAAGCAGAAGCAAGTAGTCCCTTAACCTCTTTTTTAAATAATTAAAATAGTAGTTAACGTAAGCCCTTTGCTTTTAGTAAAACAAGAGTCAAAAGCAAATAGAAAAAATACAAAACAAGAGTCAAAGCAAATAGTTAATAGAAAAAGCATAAAAAACATGTCTTTTAAAAATACTTTTAATACCTACAATTGGGATATACTTGAAAAAGAAATCTACGCCGTTTCTGCAACACACGTTGAAACTGTACTCCAAAAAGAAAAAATTACTTTAGAAGATTTTAAAGTGCTTATTTCACCTGCGGCAAAACCTTTTATAGAACAAATGGCACAAAAAAGTAATGCTATTACAAAAAAACGTTTTGGGAATACGATACAAATGTACATCCCCATGTACCTTTCTAATGAGTGCCAAAATATTTGCACCTATTGCGGTTTTAGCATGACTAATAAAATTAAACGTAGAACACTCTCAGATAAAGAAATCCTTAAAGAAGTAGCGCACATAAAAGCACTTGGGTATGACCACATACTTTTAGTAACAGGAGAAGCCAATAAAATGGTTGGTGTATCTTATATAAAGCATGCTATAGAATTAATTAGAAATGAATTTTCTAATATTTCAATAGAAGTACAACCATTAGACCAAGAAGAATATGAAACTTTAATTGATGCTGGTTTGTATGCTGTTCTAGTATACCAAGAAACCTATCATAAAGCTACTTATAAAATTCATCACCCAAAAGGGAAAAAATCTAATTTTGATTATCGTTTAGACACTCCAGATAGGTTAGGTAAAGCAGGGATTCATAAAATAGGAATAGGTGCTTTGTTTGGTTTGGAAGATTGGCGCGTTGATAGTTTTTATACAGCACTTCATTTAAAATATTTACAAAAAACTTATTGGAAAACAAAATATTCTATTTCATTTCCAAGATTAAGACCTCATCAAGGTGACATACAGCCAAAAGTAGAAATGACAGATACTGACTTGGTGCAATTAATATGTGCTTATCGTTTATTGGATGAGGATGTAGAATTATCGATGTCTACGCGCGAAAGCGAAACATTTAGAAACCATATTATAAACTTAGGTATTACTTCTATAAGTGCAGAATCTAAAACAAACCCAGGAGGATATAGTGTTGAAAAAGAATCCTTAGAACAATTTGAAATTTCAGACGAAAGAAGCACAGCTGAGATTAAAAAAATGATTCAATCTCAAGGCTATGAAGTGGTTTGGAAAGATTGGGAGAGAAGTTTTGTATCGAAAATAAATTGTTTTGATGAATAGAAATTAGCTTGCTAAATGGGGTGGTTTACTCTTTAAGGCATCTATTGTTACGCTACCTTAAAGTATAAACCACTTAGTTTTTAAATAAAAAAAATATGTGGTTTTTATTTTATAAAAAGACGCTTATCAAAATTAAAAAGGCTGGTCTTTATAATTTTTATTTTATAAAAATCTTTGTGCTTGGGGTTTAGTAAGTAGTTATAATCTCCTTGAACAGCTGCAGAAGGAACTTTTAAAATCACATACTTTCCTTCTTTTATGAACGCATTACCTATTTGTTGTGTAGTATTGGAATGTGGATAACTTTTCCAATCTTTAGGTAAGTCTGTTAGTTTTAATTCTTTAATTTTTAGCTCATTAGGAATGTCTATTTCTATTAGAAAATAGTTGAGAGGCAAAATCCCTAAGGGTGTTCTAACAGCAATTTCTGTAGTGCATAAAGCTCTAGATTCTGATGTGTATACTATGGAAAAGCCTTTGTTGTTCCACCTACCACCAGCAATCTCTGCGCCTTTACCACTTAAATCGTTTTTGTATTTTTCAGAAGATAGTCTAAAAACCCTCATGCAAGAATACCATATTCTATTCTTGTTAGTTCGTCTTTTAGTAAGCTAATCCCAAAAGTAGTATCTAATAAAGATTTTGGTTTAATACTTCCTAAGGCTACATTTACGGTGTTTAGCCAAGTGTCAAAATTTTCTTTATTTCCAAAAACATGCACTCCAAATTTATAGGCTAGGGTAACTTCAAGAATTTTTTCGGATTGTATAGGATCAAAAACTTTTTTCTCTTTTGTGTAACGTTGCATTGTACGTTCAGAAATATGTAAATAATTAGACCATTCTTTTAGTGTAAACGGACTATTATTCATAATATTCTTGAACAATGTGTATGCAACACCAGTCCTGCTGGCTTGTATTAAATTTAATACACCATTATCATCTATGTTGGAATAGGATAAATTTTTTAATAGCAGAGTACCCATAAATATCTAACTTTGCTACTAAAGTACGAAAAAAGTCTTAAATAAAAAGACAATTGGCGCTTATTTTTATGCTGACTAGGATTTTCTTATTTTTCCTTTCCTTCTTACAAAGCCAATAATGAATATATAATAAGTGTTAGGTGAATTTTTCTGAAATAGATGTGCTCTTTAAGTCCATATATAGTATTAAAATAACGACTTATTTTTATGGATAAGTAAATCGCAGTAAAAATTAGCTAAAACAAGACTAAGCCAAAGTAAGAGTATCGTATTTATAAGTAGAAGTTTTGAAGTGCTTCGTATTCATATTTAAAAAAATATAATTGCAAATAGTAAAAGTAAAGCGCCAGCTACATAGGTTAAAATTTAGGCTTGAAGCATAAAATTTTGAAAAAATGGATTTACGATACTTATTGTTAAGAAGGTAATAGCACTGTAAATAACGATTTTCTTTTGTTTTTATTGTTAATATTTGACCAGTATATATGTAATAGAAGTAGTGGTAAAATATCATCAAATTTGGTTTCACGTCTGTTTATAGAGTCTTCACATTGCTGTATATGAGGGAACTCTGCGATTGGAGTAGCTTTCGCTTGGGTAATAGTTACAATTTTTCTGGAGCTTTTACTTTGTTTTTGTGATTTTCTTCCTTTTTTTACGTTCTTCACAACTAACAAAGAGACAACGAATAAATAAATTTAGATAATACATTTCATGTTATAATTTATGCTTGCAAGTGGGGGGTGCTAATAATACCAAACAAATATTAAAAAAAAGAACTTTATAATTTCTTTTTTTAATGCTTATATTTTACTGTAAATAAAATCGTAGCTAATGCCAGGGTCAAATTTTTGTATTCATTTAAGCATCTTATAATTCAAATTATTTGAGAATCATTCTAAAGTACTTGGTATAAATATATTTGAAATTTATAAAGCGGATGTTTTTATTTTTAAAAATAAAAAAACAGCAGTCACAGGTAGTGAGTAATATAAAAAAATCCCAGTAGTTTTGGCTACTGGGATTATATATTACTGTAAAAGAATTGGTTATTGATTCATAGTCAATAAAAACTCTTCGTTATTTTTAGTTTGTTTAATACGTTGCTCAATAAATTCCATTGCTTCGACAGGATTCATATCTGCTAAGTATTTTCTAAGAATCCACATACGTTGTATAGTGTTTTCGTCTAATAACAAATCATCTCTACGTGTACTTGAAGAGGTAAGGTCTATGGCCGGGAATATTCTACGGTTAGATATTTTACGATCTAATTGTAGTTCCATGTTACCAGTACCTTTAAATTCTTCAAAGATAACTTCATCCATTTTAGAACCAGTTTCAGTAAGAGCTGTAGCGATAATAGATAAGGAACCTCCGTTTTCTATATTACGAGCTGCACCAAAGAAACGCTTTGGTTTGTGAAGTGCATTTGCATCTACACCACCACTTAGTACTTTTCCAGACGCTGGTTGTACTGTATTATATGCACGTGCTAAACGTGTAATAGAATCTAAAAGAATAACTACATCGTGGCCACATTCTACCAAACGCTTTGCTTTTTCTAAAACTAGGTTGGCAACACGAACGTGTTCTGTAGCTTCTTTATCAAAAGTAGAAGCAACAACCTCACCACGTACATTACGTTGCATGTCTGTAACTTCTTCAGGGCGTTCATCTATCAACAATATAATTTGATACACTTCTGGGTGGTTAGCTGCAATACCGTTAGCAATGTCTTTTAATAACATTGTTTTACCAGTCTTTGGTTGTGCCACGATCATACCCCTTTGTCCTTTTCCTATTGGAGAAAATAAGTCAATAATACGGGTAGAAACAGAAGCTTGTCTATGAGATAAATTAAATTTTTCTTGCGGGAATAAAGGTGTTAAGTGCTCAAAAGAAACTCTATCGCGAACAACTTGAGGGTCTATACCATTAATTTTACTAACCTTTATTAAAGGAAAATATTTTTCTCCTTCTTTTGGTGGGCGCACATTTCCAAGAACAGTATCACCTGTTTTTAATCCAAATAATCTAATTTGAGATTGTGAAACATAAATATCATCTGGAGAAGATAAATAGTTGTAATCTGATGATCTTAGGAATCCGTAGCCATCTTGCATTATATCTAATACACCTTCACTAGCAATAATACTGTCAAACTCAAATTCTGGTTCTTTATACCTATTTTTTAAATCTTTATCAAAATTATTGTTCTTATCGTTACCATTTTTATTTTGGTTAGGATTAGGTCTTTTGTTATTTTTATTCTGATTTGGATTAGGTCTAGAAATATCTTTTCTAGGGTTGGGCGTGTGTTTTTGTATAGGTTTTCTCTCTCTTGGCTTAGGAGCAGTAGGGATTTCAGTTTTCAAGGAATCTATAGAAGTATTTACCTGGGGAGTGCTAACTGCCAGTTTAGGGGCAACTTTCTCTGCAGAAGGATTTTCTTTTTCCTCGTCTATCTCATCTATTTTGTTAACTTTCTCAATAGGATTTTCTTTTTCCTTTGTTACTCTAGCTCTTTTAGGCTTGGGAGGTGTAACTTTTTTTGGAGCTTCGGTAGAAGAACCGGTTACTTTTTCTATAACTTTTGCCGTTTCCAAAGCTTTAGGGTCTGCAGCTTGTAAGTCTAGTATTTGATATACTAAATCTAACTTTTTTAACGTCTTGTATTTTGGTACGTTTAATTTTTTTGCAATCTCCTGTAGCTCAGGAAGCTTTTTTGGCTTTAAATCTGAAATTTCAAACATTAAATTGTAGAATATATTATACTTATGTATTGTGCTTTATGAAGTATGTTGTTATTAATTGGGGTTTTGTTGGGAAATTGAAATCCCGAATGGTAAGCTTCAATAAAATTATATCACAATAATACAAATTATTTTTAATATTTGAAGGGTATTTAAGAAAAAGACACTTATTTTTGTGTTTTAATGTAAGAAGAACAATGATTCAACGAATACAGACAGTTTATTTATTTATAGTAATTTTATTAGCAGGCGCTTTGCCTTTTTTAGTAAGTTTGTGGTCTAATGTAGCTGGAGAAGAAATATTTTCAAGGCAAGAATTTTGGATTTCCATCGTTTTTTATACATCGGCAGTACTAGCGTTGCTTACGATACTGTTGTATAAGAATAGAAAAAATCAATTTGTTGTAAACAGGTTGAATATGATATTAAATATTTTTTTACTAGGATTTTTCGTTTATCGGTCGCTAAACATATCCGGAGAAAGTGACATTTCTGAGAAGGGTATTGGGATGTTTATTCCAGTTATTTCTATCGTTTTTTTAGTATTAGCCAATAAGGCTATTAAAAAGGATGAAGATCTCGTAAAATCTGTTGATCGCTTGCGTTAAACCTAACATCTTAGTAGTATTAGTGCGTTAAAATCCGGGGTTGTTCCCGGATTTTTATTTTTCCTACAATTCCATTTTAATTACCATATTGTCTAATGGTTTAACGTATAATATTTGTTGATTAAATAGCTATTTTCGATGCATTTATCTAGCTCATATTTAGCTTAGCAAAAATATCGATGAAGTACTCGAATTGACACTTTTTAATCTAAATAACGTTCGTTTGAGTGAAGTTTTGATAAGAATTTTGTATTGAAAACAAGTCATTTAAATCAATCAAAACAAAAGCATAATCTTTATCGTTTCCCTAATTCTACAATTTCTAAATTTTTAATTTCTTTTCCGTCTATTGTGAATCTAAGCATGGTGCGCACTTGGTGAAAACCATGTTTGCCACAAGCCCCTGGATTCATATGTAATAAATTTAATTTTTTATCCCACATCACTTTTAAAATATGTGAATGCCCAGATATAAAAAGTTTGGGAGGATTTTGTTTTATAGTTTCTTTTATACGTGTATAATATTTATTTGGGTAGCCACCAATATGAGTTACCCAAACATCAACTCCTTCGCACATAAATCTGTTATCTAGTGGGAATTCTAATTGTGCCTTATGGTCATCAATATTTCCATAAACAGCTCTTAGTGGTTTTAGTTTTTGTAATGCATCGGTCACTTCTAAAGATCCAATATCACCAGCGTGCCACACTTCATCAGCCTGCTTTACATATTTTAAAATAGCATCGTCTAAGTGGCTATGAGTATCAGAAAGAAGTAAAATTTGGGTCATGCTAGTTTAATAGTGATTTTAATGTTTTGAATTAATTAGGCTGTCTGGTTTTTCAGTAATCGGTATAAAAAAAGCATAGTAAAGTCTGTTTTTTTTATTTAAATCGATGAAAATCCATGTTAATATTAGGTTTTAATTAACGCCTATCTTTTGATTTCGTATTTCTACCCTCGTATTTCTTTACTACCTTTGCGTGATACAAAAATAGCATATTCGGTTGAGATATTTCGTAGCATTTTCATACTTTGGAGAGCCTTATCATGGTTGGCAAAAACAACCCAATGCTATTACGGTACAGGAAGTTTTAGAGACCGCTTTTTCCACATTACTTAGAGAAACCATTGTTTTAATGGGTGCTGGAAGAACAGATGCTGGTGTGCATGCCAAGCAAATGTATGCGCATTTTAATTTTGAGCAGTCTGTAGTTGTAGACGATTTGGTGTATAAGCTAAATGCTTTTTTACCAGAAGCTATTGCGGTGCATGGTATTTATAAAGTTCCACAAGATGCCCATGCGCGTTTTAATGCATCTGCACGTACATATGAATATTGGGTTACTACAGCTAAGAACCCTTTTTATACTACTACTGCTTATTACGTAAAGTACCCTTTGGATGTAGCTTTAATGAATAAAGCGGCTGAAATTATAGCATCGTATACAGATTTTGAGTGTTTTTCTAAATCTAATACCGATGTAAATACCTATTTATGTACCATTACAAAAGTTGAGTGGGAAGTAAAAGAAGATAGATTGGTGTTTACGATTACCGCCAATAGGTTTTTGCGAAATATGGTGCGGGCAATAGTAGGTACTTTATTGGATGTTGGAACAGGAAGGTCTACTTTAGAGAATGTTATGAAAATAATAGAGAGTAAGAATAGAAGTGAGGCTGGTAAGTCTGTACCGGCAAAGGGATTGTATTTAACAAAAATAGCATACCCATCACATATTAAGCTGTAAATAATGGATAAAGAAACAGGGAAAGCATTTGATTTTAAGTTGTTTAAAAGACTTGTAGGGTATACAAAACCATACAAGCTTACTTTTTATGGCGTGGCTTTAGCTGCTATCTTAATATCTGTTTTTGCCGTATTAACTCCGTTAGTAGTTCGTAAAATTATAAATGAAGCCATAACAATTGAAGATTCGGAAAAACTATTGTTGCTAACAATTGCAATGTTAGGTGTTTTATTGGGGCAGGTTATAAGTCAGCTTTTATTTAACTATTATGCCAATTGGTTAGGAGAATCTATAATAAAAGATATTAGAATTCAGCTTTTTAAACGCATGGTTGGGTTTAAAATGAAATATTACGATACATCTTCTATAGGTGTTTTAGTTACCAGAACTGTTGCAGATATGCAGCGTATAGGTGAAATATTTAGTCAAGGTTTTTTTGTGATAGTAGCAGATTTGTTAAAGATGTTTTCTGCAGCTGCAGTAATGTTATTTATAAACTGGAAGCTAGCACTTATAGTTTTTGCATTGTTACCTATTCTTTTATATGCAACAAGGTTGTTTCAAAAAGCAATGAAAGTAGCCTTTATAGAAGTAAGGGCACAAGTATCTAATTTAAATTCTTTTGTGCAGGAACGGTTAACAGGAATGAAAATTGTTCAGTTATTTAATAGAGAGAAGATAGAGCAAGAAAAATTTAGAGAAATAAATGAGAAGCACCAGAATGCTTGGTTAAAAACAGTTTGGTACAATTCTATCTTTTTTCCAATAGCAGAAATTGTGTCATCTATTGCGGTGGGTTTAATAGTTTGGTATGGCTTGTATCAAAATATAACAAGTTTAACCACAGCGCAATCGGGAACTATTTTTGCTTTTATCATGTTTACCGAGATTATGTTTAGGCCCTTGCGCCAAATTGCAGATAAATTTAATACACTGCAAATGGGAATGGTAGCTGCAAATAGGGTTTTTGGAATATTAAATACTGAAAGTCATATAGAAGATAACGGAGCCGTAGTAAAAGAGGAGATAAAAGGAGACATTCAGTTTGAAAAAGTACATTTTGGATACCTTGAAAATGAAGAAGTATTACATGGTGTTTCTTTTGATGTAAAAGCAGGAGAAACAATTGCCATTGTTGGGGCAACAGGCGCAGGAAAATCTACAATTATTAATTTATTGAACCGTTTTTACGAAATAAATTCGGGAATCATATCTATAGACGGAGTTTCTGTAAAAGACTACACATTGGCCTCTTTACGTTCTAAAATAGCGGTGGTTTTACAAGATGTATTTTTGTTTGCAGATACAATTGCCAATAATATTTCTTTAAAGAACGAAGCTGTTTCTGTAGCGGAGATTGAAGCTGCAGCCAAACAAATTGGCGTACACGAATTTATTAGTAGCCTTCCTGGAGGGTATTTATACAATGTAAAAGAAAGAGGGACTATGCTTTCTAGTGGGCAACGACAATTAATAGCATTTTTAAGAGCCTATGTAAGTAATCCTAGTATTTTAATATTGGATGAAGCTACCTCTTCTATAGATACCTATTCCGAACAACTTATACAAAAAGCAACCGATAAAATTACCGAAGGCAGAACGTCTATTGTTATTGCACACCGTTTGGCAACCATTAGAAAGGCTGATAAAATTTTAGTGATGGATGCTGGGGAAATTATAGAAACCGGAACCCATAAAGAACTCCTTAAAAAAGGTGGTTATTACAAAAACCTATACGAGGCTCAGTTTTTAGCAGAGGAAGAGGTTGTTTAGTTTTTGTTTTTGCAAAAAAAATAAGTACCCTTTCTTTTCAGATAATTTTTAACCTATTAATTTTTGTTAATTGGATTACGCAATTTTGTAATATTATTTCTATGATATAATATAAAAATATTGAAAGCAAAAATATTTCCCGACATTGAAAAAATTGCTAGCGGAAAAGCGAAAATAATATTGACCGAAATAAAATCTAGGAGGTAAAATTATTATAAAGTTAACTCTACAATAAATCTTCTTTAATCATACTAGCTAATTCGGTAAGGTCTTTGTAGAGTACAAACTCACCGTTTTTTATATAAGAAATCATCCCTGTTTCTTCACTAACTACAATAGCTAAAGCATCAGTCTTTTCAGAAATTCCAACGGCTGCTCTGTGTCGCAATCCAAAGCGTAGTGGAATGGTACGCTCATTAGAAACGGGTAAAATTACACGTGTAGCCACAATGTAATTGTCTTGTATTACTGCTGCGCCATCGTGTAGCGGACTGTTTTTATAAAAAATACTTTCAAGAATAGGTTGTGTAACTTCAATATTCATTTTATCGCCAGTTTCTTTTATAAAATCTAAGGAGTTGCTTTTTTCAATCACAAGAATTGCCCCTGTTTTTGTGAGGCTCATTTTTTCGCAAGCAGCTAAAATAGCATCTACATTAATATCTGTAGAAAGCGCATCTTCTCTAGAAAACTTAAAGTGACGTAAAAAATTGCGTTTAGCACCAATATTGGTAGAACCTACCATTAGAAGAAACTTTCGTATTTCTTGTTGGAATACAATAATTAGGGCAATTAACCCTACTTGCATAAAGCCACCAACAATACTACTAATCATTTTCATGTTTAAAAGCTCAGTTAATTTCCAAAAGCCCCAAACAATAACAATTCCAATAAAAATATTAATAGCAACCGTTCCTCTAACTAATTTGTAGACATAATATAGGAGAACTGCCACCAAAACGATGTCTAAAAAATCGGTAACCTTAAAATCTAGAAAATTTAAAAAATCCAATGCAACGGTTTTTGTAAAAATAATAAAAAAATACGGAGTTAAGTATTTAATTCTTGGTGTAACTTAATACACTCATGCGCTTCTTTAACATCGTGTACTCTTAAAATTTGTGTGTCGTTGTTTAACGCAATCATATTTAGGGCTGTAGTACCGTTTAAAGCATTTTTAGCATCGGTTTCTAAAACCTTGTAAATCATAGATTTTCGACTTAGTCCGGCTAAAATTGGCACTTCTAAAGTTTTAAAAAGCGCTAAATTTTGTAATACCTCGTAATTCTGAGGAGTGGTTTTTGCAAAACCAAAACCTGGGTCGGCAATAATATCTATAATACCCAAAGCCCTAGCAGCAGCAATTCTTTCAGAAAAATAATAAAGAATATCGGGGATTAAATCGTTGTAATTGGTTTCTTGCTGCATGGTTTTTGGCGTTCCTTTCATATGCATCATTATGTATGGAACTTTATGGGCAGCAATCGTTGGTAACATTTGTTCGTCTAATTTTCCTGCGGAAATGTCATTTATTAATGCGGCACCATTGTCTAAGCATTCTCTGGCTATTTTACTTCGGAAGGTATCAATAGAAATTAAAATTTCAGGAAAGTTCTTTATCAGTAAAGTAACAATAGGAATACTGCGTTGCAATTCTTCGTCTTCAGAAATATGCGCAGCACCAGGTCTAGAACTGTAGGCACCTATATCTATAAAAGTAGCACCATCGGTTAGCATTTTTTCAACCTGAGACAGTATTGCAGTTTCACTTTTATACCTGCCACCATCAAAAAAAGAATCTGGGGTAATATTTAAAATACCCATTACTTTAGGGGTATTTAAATCAATGAGATTTGTTTTGCAGTTAATTGTCATACTTTTTTTTAATATTTACAACAAATATCAAGCTTAAATCACTTTATGGGTGAACTTTGAACCGTGAACTTTGAAGAATTGAAAATTTTAAGCGAAATTTACACAAATTACTTAAAATACATGCAGCAAACATCCGAACAATACGATGCCGTCATAAAAATTTGTCGCGATTTATTTTTTAAGAAGATGAAAGATTATGGTAGTGCATGGCGCATTTTAAGACTTCCGTCACTAACAGATCAGATTTTTATAAAAGCACAAAGAATACGCAGTTTGCAAGAAAACGAAGTGCGTAAAATAGATGAGGGTGAGCGTGCAGAGTTTATTGGGATTATTAATTACTCTATAATGGCATTAATACAATTAGAAAAAGGAGTGGTAGAGCAGCCAGACCTTGTTTTGGAAGATGCGATGCCTTTGTATGATAAATACGTAGCTGAAACCAAGGTGCTTATGGAAAATAAAAACCATGATTATGGCGAGGCTTGGAGAGATATGCGTGTGAGTTCTTTAACCGATTTGATTTTGCAAAAATTATTACGCGTTAAACAAATAGAAGATAATAAAGGAAAAACATTGGTAAGCGAAGGAATTGATGCTAATTATCAGGACATGGTTAATTATGCTGTTTTTGCTATGATTCACTTACATGAAAATTAAAAAATAAGAATGAAATATTTAGTTGGCTTTTCAAGAGTCGTAGTTGGAATTCTATTTATTATTAGTGGCTTTATTAAGCTAAACGACCCTATAGGTTTCTCTTTTAAATTACAAGAATATTTTAGTGCGGGTGTTTTAAATCTTCCCTTTTTAGAACCACATGCCTTAAAAATTTCTATTATCGTAGTCATTTTTGAAGTACTCTTGGGCGCTATGCTTTTAATAGGTTTTAAAAAGAAAGTAACTGTATGGAGTCTGTTAATAATGATTGTATTCTTTACGTTTTTAACCTTTTACTCTGCTTATTTTAATAAAGTTACCGATTGTGGTTGCTTTGGTGATGCTTTAAAATTAACACCTTGGGAGTCGTTTACAAAAGATATTATTTTATTGGTACTTATTGTTATTCTCTTTAGAGGCGTGGATCACATAAAATCTATTCTATCACCACTAGTAAAGCGTATTATAACAGCGGTAGTATTAATTGCTTGTATAGTATTTGCAATTTATGTTTTACGACATTTACCAGCCTTAGATTTTAGACCTTATAAGATAGGTGCAAATATAAAAGCGGGAATGAGTGTTCCTAAAGATGCGCCAAAAGCTATTTATGATTATGAGTGGAAATTTAAAGTAAATGGAGAAGAAAAAGTTATTGTTACTCAGGGAGATTATCCAACCGTAGCTGGTGAGTTTATTGGTGTAGAAACAACTGAAGTGCAAAAAGGGTATGAGCCACCTATACATGATTTTACCATAGAACAAGACGGAGAAGATTTTTCTGCTGATTTATTGCAGGAAGAAAAACTGATGATGGTTGTTGCTTATGATTTACGAAAAAGTAAAGAAAAAGCTTTTGTGGAAATAAAAGAAGTTACAGATGTTGCCATTGGAGCTGGTTATAAGGTAATTGCGGTATCGGCATCATCTAAAGAGAAGACAGTAGAGATTGTGGAAAAATACGATTTAAATTTTGAGTTCTATTTTACTGATGAAATTGCTTTGAAAACCATAGTGCGTTCCAACCCTGCTGTATTGATCTTGGAAAAAGGTACTATTAAACAAAAAGTACATTATAATGATGTGGATGAATTAAAGTTCAAATAATTCAACTACAAACAGTAAAGAACAAGTCATTAAACGGTAAAACCATAAATAATAAACTTTTAATATAAGATATAATGAGAAGTAAAATAGTTGCAGGAAATTGGAAAATGAATAAAAATTTAGTAGAAACTGAAGCTTTGTTAGTAGAACTTTCTGCAAAGTTACCAGACACTACAGCAGAGGTAATGGTAGCTCCTACTTATATTAATTTAGTAAGTGCAAAAAAGACATTAGATAACTCAACAATACAAGTAATTGCACAAAATATGCATTTTGCTGAAAGTGGAGCTTATACAGGAGAGATTTCTGCAGATATGTTATTAAATGTAGGGATAGATACTGCAATTATTGGTCACTCAGAAAGAAGAGCTTATTTTGGTGAAACCGATGAGATTTTAGCTAAAAAAGTAGTAACAGCCTTATCTAAAAATATACGTGTTATGTTTTGTTTTGGTGAAGAATTAGAAGATCGCAAATCTGAAAATCATTTTAATGTAGTTGCTAGTCAGTTAAAAAATGCACTTTTTAGTTTAGAAGGGAGTGCTTGGAAAAATATTATTTTGGCATATGAGCCTGTATGGGCTATAGGTACAGGAGAAACAGCCTCTCCAGAGCAAGCACAAGAAATGCATGCTTTTATACGTAAGACAATTACAGAAGCTTATGATGTATCTATCGCAAATAATGTATCTATATTGTATGGTGGAAGTGTAAAGCCTGCTAATGCAGTTGAAATTTTCTCAAAACCAGATGTAGATGGTGGTCTAATAGGAGGAGCTGCTTTAAAGGCAGATGATTTTGTTGCTATTATCAAAGCAATTTAGCGAAAAATAATTGACTATAGTTTGACTTAAGCACATGTTATTCAGATTAAAAATGTCACTTTGATTGCTTTGATGCTTAGATTAAACTCAATACAGTTTATTAAAAATACTTTTAATAAACTTAAGATTATTAATTGAATTCAGTTATAAATTAATGCTCAACATTAGTGCTAAAAACTAGCCGAAGCGTTGAGCATTTCTTATTTTTGCAATCCTGTTTAAAATAACATCAATTCAAAAATTTTTCTCATGCAAAAAAACACTACGTATATAGAATACACTTTTAAAGTGGTGCCTATAGAACCGGCTACAGATATTTTAATTGCAGAATTAGGAGAAGCGGGTTTTGAAAGTTTTGTAGAAACCGAAGAGGGTGCGTTGGCATATATAAAAGAAGAGGATTGGCATGCTGCTATTTTAAATTATATTCAAATTTTAGAACATCCAAATTTTAAAATAGAACATACTTTTAAGTCTATAGAACAAGAAAATTGGAATGCTACTTGGGAGCAAAATTTTAACCCAATACAGGTAGGAGAAGCGTGTGTGGTAAGAGCGCCTTTTCATGAAAAACCAAATGTAAAATACGATATTGTTATAGAACCAAAAATGAGTTTTGGAACAGGACATCATGAAACTACACATATGATGTTGGAACACATTCTTTCGCACGATTTTGAAAATAAATCGACATTAGATATGGGAAGCGGAACTGGAGTTTTAGCAATTCTTGCAGCAATGAAAGGGGCGACTCCTGTAACTGCTATTGATATAGATAATTGGTGTTATGTAAATGCATTAGAAAATGTAGAACGTAATAATCATAGTAAGATAAATGTTTGTGAAGGTGATGTGAGTTTGTTAGAAGGAAAAAAATACGATGTTATTATAGCGAATATCAACAGGAATATTTTATTAGCTGATATTCCAGCATATGTAAAATCTTTAAATAATAATGGTGTGCTATTTCTTAGCGGCTTTTATTTGGAGGATATTCCTACGATATCCTTAAAATGTGAGGAGGTTGGGTTAAAATTTGAAAAAAATCTAAAAAAAAATAATTGGGTAGCTGTAAAATATGTATTTTAGTTTTTTAAACCCTGATAATATGAGTGTTAAAGAAAAAATTTCAGAAGAACTTCTACTAGAAGAAGAGGTTGTGAAGCAAAATGAAATTATCTTATTCAATGATGAGGTAAATACATTTGATCATGTTATAGATACCTTAATAGCGGTATGTGATCATACGCCAGAACAGGCAGAACAATGTTCTCTTATTGTTCATTACAATGGTAAGTGCACTGTAAAAACAGGTTTGTTTAAAGAGTTAAAGCCACAGTATAGTAAGCTGTTACAGGCAGGTCTAAGTGCGGAAATTGTTTAATGTGGTAGTTTGTTTTTTAAAAGACCATAAACAAAAGTTCCCGCAATTGCAGCTGCAATAACGATTAGCATACCGTACACACCTGTACCTAATAAAATATACATGGGTCCAGGGCAAGCGCCTCCTAATGCCCAACCCAAAAATAATTCCGCCCATAATATACCGAATAAAACCAGTTTCTTTTGGAGATAGTATAGCTAGTGACCCCTCACTATTTTTTATTTTAAATTTTTTTATAACCCACAAGGCGGTAGCACCTGTAAATACAGCGGAACCAATAATTCCGTACATATGAAACGATTGAAATTTAAACATTTCAAAAATTCGGTACCAAGATACTGCTTCAGATTTCACCAATATAATTCCAAAGAAAATACCAACAAATAAAAATTTTAAGAATTTCATAGTTAAAAGATTAGAGGTAGCATAAAGTGAGTCATTAGTAAGCCGCCAATAAAAAAACCTATAACGGCTATTATAGAAGGTATTTGAAAATTACTTAGTCCAGTTATTGCATGGCCAGAAGTGCATCCGCCTGCATATCTAGTTCCAAAACCAACCAAGAATCCAGCAATTATTAATATAGCAATACCCTTTATAGTTAGTATACTTTGTAAGCTGTAAATTTCTGGTGGTAGTATGGTGTTTCCTGGAGTATTAAAGCCTAAATTATATAAGTCATCTATGGTTTGTTGACTTAACTTTATGTTGGAATTATCAGATAGAAATTGAGTTGCCATAAAGCCACCAATTACTGCTCCTAAAGCTACTACTAAATTCCACCGTTGTGCTTTCCAATCAAACCTAAAAAAAGAAGTATATTTTCCAGCACCACCAATGCTACAGAGCGTTCTAAGGTTGGAGGACATACCAAATGTTTTTCCAAAAAGAACAAGTAATATTAAAACACTAGCTATTAAAGGGCCTGAAACATACCAAGGCCATGGTTTTAGAATAAATTCCATAAAATAAATTTTATGTAAAATTACAATTTTATGGGGTGGATTTATGTAATATAAGTTACATAAAAATTAAGGTAGGTATAGATGCATATTAAAGATTGTTATGCATAAAAAAACCTCTTAATTTAAAAATTAAGAGGTTTTTTTAAAAAATTATAGTTTTATTTATTTTCTTTTAAAAGTAATAACTAGCGTACCTTTTGTATTTAAGTCAGCTCCGCCAGCAGTAACAACTCTATTTACTTCTGTTTCTAATTTTAGAGTTGTTTTAGTTAATTCTAATATTTTATAATTACCATTTGTAACTTTATTAGCATCAACAATTAGTTCACTATCTACGATTTTCCAACTACCAGATTCTAAAGGGCTTGTTAGTGGTATTACTTCTTCATGATTTTTTCCTAAGACAGTATACTTAAGGATTGTTTTATAAGTTCCTGTGCTAACAATCTTATTTGGACTTCCTGATAAGGTTATTTGTGCATTTTCATTTTCTGATGTTGAAGTGAATGGTATTTCAAGATCCATATCGCTAACTGTGGTTGTAGCAATACCATTATTAATAATAGCACTGGTTAAAAGCCAAGTTCCAATTTCAAGCGCAATAGGTTCTTCTGTAGGTTCTTCAGTGGGTTCTGTAGTCTCTTCATTAAAAACAAGAGGGTTTGTACCATTTTTAATTTCTTCTATGTTGGTGAAGCTATCAGAGTCACAATTTCCTGCATTCCAAGCCTCACTTGTTGTTGTAGTCTGACTATTTTTTAAAAAAGAACAGTTATCAAGAGCATCTGTTTTATCAGATTTCTCTGTTCCGTCTATTACGCCGTCACCATCACTATCAGATTTTAGAGGATTAGTGCCGTCAGTTTTTTCAGCACTATCGCTAATGCCATCGTCATCAGAGTCAGCTTTTAAAGGGTCAGTGCCATTTGCTTTTTCATCTCCGTCATCAACACCATCACTATCACTATCTGTTTTTAAAGGATCGGAGCCATTTGCTTTTTCATCTCCGTCATCAACACCATCATTGTCACTATCAGCTTTTAAAGGGTCAGTGCCATCTGTTTTTTCAACGCCATCATTTACACCATCACCATCACTATCAGCTTTTAAAGGGTCAGTACCATTTGTTTCTTCAACGCTATCAGAAACACCATCATCATCTGAGTCTTTAGTGGTTTCTTGAATTACAATATCAGTAAAATCCTCGCTACTTTTAGAGCAAGATATAATCGTTACAAAAGTTAATAATAACAAACTATTGATAACTTTTTTGTACTTTGGTTTCTGTAATTTTCTCATAATAATTGCAAATGTATTTTTTTTTGTTGAATAACAAACGATCAAATAAAGATATTTATTGAGTTAAATTTTAATATATACGTAATATTTCATAAATTGGATTGATGGAGTACGTTAAAAATGACCCAAAGCAATTAATAGAGTTGGCAAACTATAGAATGCCTTTTGGAAAGTATAAAGGAAAATATTTGGTGAGTTTGCCAGAGCCTTATCTAGTCTGGTTTCAGCAAAAAGGATTTCCAGATGGAAAACTAGAAAATTTGTTAAAAGCCATGTTGGAAATTAAGACGAATGGCTTAGAAGGACTCATTTATAAAATTCAAAAAGATTTCCCTTTGAATTAAGGGGTATTTCCTATAGCAATTTGTACCTTTGCTTGCGTTAAGAAAACTACCTAACGCTTCATGTCAAAGACAAAATATATTTTCGTAACTGGTGGAGTTACATCATCTCTAGGAAAAGGGATAATAGCTGCTTCATTAGCAAAATTACTTCAAGCTCGTGGTTATAAAACTACGATTCAAAAATTAGACCCATATATTAATGTAGATCCAGGGACATTAAATCCGTATGAACATGGTGAATGCTATGTAACTGATGATGGTGCAGAAACTGATTTAGATTTAGGACATTATGAGCGTTTTTTAAATGTTAAGACATCACAAGCTAATAATGTAACTACGGGTAGAATATACCAAAGTGTTATAGAAAAAGAACGTAGAGGTGAGTTTTTAGGAAAAACAGTGCAAGTGGTTCCTCACATTACAAATGAAATAAAAGAGCGAGTACAAATACTAGGTAATAGCGGAGAATATGATGTTGTTATTACAGAAATTGGTGGTACAGTTGGTGATATAGAATCACTACCATATATAGAAGCTGTAAGGCAGTTACTTTGGGAGTTAGGAGATGATAATGCAATGGTTATACACCTTACTTTAGTGCCTTACCTATCTGCAGCAGGCGAATTAAAAACAAAGCCAACACAGCACTCAGTAAAAACACTTATGGAAAGTGGTATTAAAGCAGATGTTTTAGTTTGCAGAACGGAACATGAAATTTCTGATGAAATTAAAGCAAAATTAGCATTGTTTTGCAATGTTAAAAAAGACGCTGTAATACAATCTATAGATGCTTCTACCATATATGATGTGCCCTTGTTAATGCAACAAGAAGGTTTAGATACTGTTGTTCTCAAAAAATTGGCATTAGAAGATAAAAATGCACCAAACCTTAATGAATGGAAAGATTTTTTAAAGCGTCATAAAAATCCAACTGATGAGGTTAAAATCGGACTCATAGGTAAGTATGTAGAATTACAAGATTCTTATAAGTCTATACTAGAGGCTTTCATACATGCAGGAGCAAAGAATGAAGTAAAAGTAAAAGTAGTATCTGTACATTCCGAATACCTCTCTGAGAATGATATTAAGGAAAAATTGAAAGATTTAGATGGTATTTTGGTAGCACCTGGTTTTGGAGAACGTGGTATAGAAGGGAAAGTAAAAGCTGTGCAATATGCAAGAGAGCAAAATATACCTTTCTTAGGAATTTGTTTAGGTATGCAAATGTCTGTGATAGAATATAGTAGAAATGTTCTGGGACATTCTGATGCTAACTCCAGTGAGATGAAAGAAAGCACAAGTCATCCTGTAATTAATTTAATGGCAGAGCAGAAAAACATTACAAATAAAGGAGGTACTATGCGTTTGGGGTCATGGGATTGCGAACTAAAAGCGGGTAGCTTAGTAAAAGATATCTATAATGGAGCAGATACCATATCAGAAAGACATCGTCACAGATACGAGTTCAATAATGAATTCAAAGCAGAAATTGAAGCAGCAGGTTTAATAGCATCCGGTATTAATAAAGAAACAGGTTTGGTAGAAATAGTAGAATTGCCAACGCATCCTTGGTTTGTGGGGGTACAATACCACCCAGAATATAAGAGTACAGTCCTTAATCCACATCCTCTTTTTATTGGGTTTGTAAAGGCGGCACTAGCATATAAAAAACAGTAAATTTATGCCACTATGGCATGGTTTTAATTATTGGACATATATTTGCCCAGTAAAAAACTAACGCATTACACTAAAACTAGTTTATTATCCAGATGGAAGAGAAAAAGTTAGACATTAATTCTATTATAGGTTTCGTACTTATTTTTGGGATACTTATTTTTATGTTTTATACAAATAAGCCAACGCCAGAAGAATTAGAAGCTCAGAAAATAGAACAACAAAAAATAGAGGCTGAAACTAAAAAAGTTAAAGATGAAGTTGTAACTACAACTACAACAATAATAAATACTGCAGATTCTACTGCAGTAGCAAATTATAAGAGTAGTATTGGAGCTTTTGGCTTTACGACACCATCAGAAGGAGTTACCGAGTTTCAGAACGACTTGGTGTATTTTAAAATTAGTAATAAAGGCGGGCAAATTGTAGAAGCAAAAATGAAAAATTTTGTGACCTATGACTCAGTTCCTGTTTACTTAATAAAAGACGGTAATGCAACTTTTGGACTTCAATTTAATACATCAGATAATAGAGTTTTAAATACTCAAGATATTTATTTTGAACCAACAATGTCTGCTAATGGAGACAACCAAGTGCTATCTATGAAAGCAAAAGTAGCAGCCAATCAATACTTGGAATACCGATATGAGATTAAGCCAGACGATTATTTAGTAGATTTTACGGTACGTTCTCAAGGGCTTAACGGTGTAATTAATACTAGTAAACCGGTACAGTTAGATTGGAAACTAAAAGGAATTCGCCATAACAAGAGCATTAAATATGAAAATAGGTATACACGTTTAACATATAACCATGAAGATGATAAAATAAGTAAGTTATCAGATTCTAGTGAAGAGGATGAGGAAACGGAAGAGAACGTGAAATGGTTGTCTTACAGGCAGCATTTTTTCAGTTCAATTTTAGCTACGAAAACACCTTTTAAAACAGCAAAGTTGAATTCTACAAACCTTGTAGAAGAAGAGAGTAAAACACAAGGGTTTACAAAAGAATATAACTCACAAATACCATTAGAATTAGTAGGCGGAGAGTTATCCTATAATATGAATTGGTATTATGGACCTACAGATGTAAAAGTGCTAAGTGAATATAAAGAGTTAGGCTTAGAAGATTCTATACCTTTTGGATGGGGTATTTTTGGGTGGATTAACCGTTATGTGTTTACACCATTATATACTTTTTTAAGTTCTTTCTTGCCATACGGTATTGCAATTATAGCAATGACTATATTGGTGCGTTTGGCTATGTCTCCTGTTACTTATAAATCTTATTTGTCACAAGCAAAAATGAAGGTTTTAAAGCCTGAAATAGGTGAGCTAAATGAAAAGTATAAAGATAATGCTGCTAAAAAACAGCAAGAGACAATGAAGTTGTATCGCAAAGCAGGTGTAAGTCCAATGAGTGGTTGTATACCAGCTGTAATACAAATGCCTATATTTTATGCATTATTTATGTTTTTCCCAACATCTTTTGCATTACGTCAAAAATCTTTTTTATGGGCAAATGATTTATCATCATATGATACAATATTAGAATTGCCTTTTACAATTCCTTTTTATGGTGATCATGTGAGTTTATTTCCAATATTGGCATCTATTGCAATTTTCTTTTATATGATGATGACAACAGGGCAAAATATGCAACAACAACCTGGAATGCCTAACATGAAATTTATTATGTATTTGTCACCATTAATGATGTTGATATTCTTTAATAGTTATGCCAGTGGCTTAAGTTTGTATTATTTTGTTTCTAACTTAATTACCATACTAATTATGTTAGCCATAAAGAATTTTATTATAAATGATGAAAAAATTCATGCTCAAATACAAGAAAATAAGAAGAAAGAGCCTAAGAAAGAAAATAAGTTTCAGCGTAAGATGCGTGAAATGATGGAAGAGGCTGAAAAACAAAAGAAGAAGTAGTTAGGTATAAAAGCATAATATCTAAATAATAAGATCATTATAACCAATAAAAAAATCCTGTTGTGAAACAGGATTTTTTTATTGGTTATAATTTGGGACAAAAAGATAAAAGGCTTTCAATATTTATTAGGTATAACATTAAAAGCGTTGTTAAGCATTTGGTTTAGTTTGGTAAGATTTGGGACTGTAAATATGAGAGATAACTACAATAAATAAAAAGATAAGTTGCAAAGGATCTTCTTTTGTGTGTTAATAGAGAATGATTTGATGTTTTAATTTTTTTCCTACATTTCCTACAAATAAAAAAGACCTCTTTTAGGTAAATGAAAGAGGTCTTTTTTTAATGTTTATTTGGTGTACTATGCTTAAAATTTAAAGAGAAGCAACAAAATCAATAGCAGCTTGTGGTAATAAAATTTTATTGATTGTATGCGCAACACCATTGGTAGCCATAATATCTGTACCTGTGATAGTAGCGTCCACATCAGATGCATCACCAATAACAAATGTATTACCAGAAGCAGTTACGTCAACATTATTATCTGTAAAAGCAGTAGCAACAGGGCCAGCAGCCAAATCAGCAGCAAACACTTTCGCAGGAACAACATGGTATAAAAGAATATTTTTCAATAAAGCAATCTCATCAGCAGTATCAAAATCATCCAGACTATTATAGTCATCACCTAAAGTATTCAATAAAGCAGTGAAAGCATCATTAGTAGGAGCAAAAACTGTAAAAGGACCAGCACTATTTAAAGTATCTACTAAATCAGTTTTAATTACTGCAGCTTCTAGTGAAGACAAAGCATCAGTAGCAACTACAATATCAACTAGAGAACCGTTGGTAATTTGTGCGGCAAAATCAATAGCAGCTTGTGGTAATAAAACTTTATTGATGGTATGCGCAACACCATTGGTAGCCATAATATCCGTACCCGTAATAGTTGCATCTGTACCAGAAGCGTCACCAATAACAAAAGTATTACCAGAAGCAATTACCTCAACACTATTATCAGTATAAGCTGTGCCAACAGAGCCAGCTGCTAAATCAGCAGCTAATACCTTCGCAGGAACAACATGGTATAAAAGAATATTTTTTAATAAAGCAATCTCATCAGCAGTATTAAAATCATCTATACTGTTATAGTTATCTCCTAAAACTCCTAAAAGAGCAACAAATGCGTCATCAGTTGGCGCAAAAACTGTAAAAGGTCCAGTGCCACTTAAGGTGCCTGCAAGGTCGGCTTTAATTACAGCAGCTTCTAATTGTGTTAAGCTCTTTGATGCTAATACAATTTCTGTTAATGTTGATTCATTAACCATTTCATCAGAACCATTATCATCATTTTTGCAAGAAACAAACACTGTTAAAAACAGTGAAAAGATAAATACTTTTTTTAGTGAAATTAATTTTTTCATGATGGTGTTTTTTTAAGTTAATTAATTTTAAATGTCAAACGTTATTCCTCAAATATAACATTTTTTGTTTATATTTTTGTTTAAATTGATAAACAAAATTATTTTTTAAGTTTAATACTTTTAAGTTTTTGGGTTCTTGAATTGAATTAATTAATTTTTTAGAATTCATAATTTAGATTTGAATTAAAAAGTGCTTGGATAAAAAACCAACCATAACCCTAACTACAGTTTTATTACTGAGTGTAATAAAGAAAGATTGTAAGGCTCGTTTTAATGTTTATTTGATATAAAATGAGACTACATATACTAATTTTGTATTTTTACATTTGGTTTTAATGAAATATGAAAAGAGTAGTAGTAGGGCTTTCTGGAGGAGTAGATTCTAGTGTTACGGCATACCTATTGAAAGAGCAAGGGTATGAAGTAATAGGATTGTTTATGAAAAATTGGCATGATGATTCTGTGACAATTTCTAATGAATGTCCTTGGTTAGAAGATAGTAATGATGCTCTTATTGTAGCAGAAAAATTAGGGATACCATTCCAAACCGTAGACTTAAGCGTAGAATATAAGGAGCGTATCGTTGATTATATGTTTATGGAATATGAAAAAGGACGTACGCCTAACCCTGATATTTTATGCAACAGAGAGATTAAGTTTGATGTATTTTTAAAAATTGCACTACAATTAGGCGCCGATTATGTAGCTACAGGCCATTATTGTAGAAAAGAAACCATTAGTGATGACAATGGAGCAGAAACATATAGATTATTAGCTGGAAAGGATGATAATAAAGATCAGTCTTATTTTTTATGCCAGTTATCACAAGAGCAATTAACAAAAACTCTTTTTCCAATAGGAGAACTTACAAAACCAGAAGTTAGAGAAATTGCGGCTGCAAATGGTTTAATTACAGCTGATAAAAAAGATTCGCAAGGCCTATGTTTTATTGGTAAAGTTCGTTTGCCAGAGTTTTTACAGCAAAAATTAAAACCTAAAAAAGGAGTAATCGTAGAAATACCTTCAGATTTTGAGGCCTATAACAAAGCTTTTCCTGAATTTAAAACAAAAGAAGCATCGTTAGTATACGATGCTAAAAAAATTAGGTATAAATTAGAAGATGGTAAAGTAGTAGGGGAGCACCAAGGAGCACATTACTTTACTACAGGACAAAGAAAAGGGCTACATGTTGGAGGCACAAAAGAACCATTGTTTATTATAGCGACAAATGTAAAAGATAATATCATCTATACTGGACAGGGAAAAAACCACCCAGGACTCTATCGTAAAGCGTTATTTGTATCCAATGAAGAGACGCATTGGGTTCGGAATGATATGGAATTACAAAATGGAGAAACTTTAAATGTTCTGGCACGTATTCGTTACAGGCAATCTCTACAAAAAGCAACTATTTATAAATACGATACGGGTATCTATGTAGTTTTTAAAGAAGAACAATCTGCAATAACCGAAGGGCAATTTGTAGCTTGGTATATAGCAGATGAGTTAATAGGCTCAGGAGTTATTTCATAAAACACGACCTTAATTAACATACCAATAGAGTGTAATAAGAGTAACTACAGGATAGATTAACCATAGAATTATTAATAATTTTATGGTTAATCTGTCCCGTACTCCTTTCTTTTTTAAAGTAAAGAAGGATAAATATGGTAAAAATTTCACATAAACTACCTCTAAACTAAAATACATAAAAAAGGAATTTACTGTTTTATCCAAAAAATAGGAATTTTGTGTTTTTAGGCATTGATATGAAGCGACACAAAGAGCATCTGGATTATGATTTTTTCAACCAAGATATTTGCTTGATTAAGTTGAGTGACTTAAATAAGGGTGTTAAATTTTGATATATAGATGTAATTTATAAGAGAAACTTATAAAATAATAAGAGAGTAATCCGGGAGGTCTCTTTATAACTAAGTTTTAATTATTAATACGTTAACGGAATTACAGTCTTTTTAGATGGCCAAGCTAATTGCAGTTTAAGTTTTATGTTTTTACAGTACCAATCTAGGTGTTCCCCCATCTCTATATAGATTAATCCATAAACCAACTGTGCTTTAACGTCTTCCTAGTTTGTTGAAATCTCTTTGCGATATTCATATTTACCTTACTTTTTATATAGGCGCATTCAGAAAATAAGTTCATTTTAGAATTCTAGCTAAAAAAACTCCAAGATTTGATATTTTCAGCTCTTGGAGT
>ENA-ORXM01001024-ORXM01001024.1-marine-metagenome-genome-assembly--contig:-NODE-1024-length-42324-cov-56.977726_pt1 | contig 42324 bp, 34 predicted proteins | sample MGYA00237867_ERZ511480 | MGnify/ENA primary metagenome ERZ511480 (study PRJEB26309, sample SAMN06266103) | marine metagenome | isolation source: Algal blade | place: United Kingdom:Sidmouth, United...
GTTACTCGGAGTGCGTCGCACTGGTCACACGTAGGTTGGAAGGACCATATAGATCCAAACCAGTGCGACGCACTCCTCCCGCAGGACTCGCCACCCGCATGGAGATCCCACCGATCACGACGCTGGCGGCTGCACAAGCCGCGGTCAGTGGGAACCGCGGGTTCTACGCGTTCTGATTCACTATCATCTGAAATGTTATCCAATTTTTGAATTCAAAAACATCTGTATATACACCATACGTGTTGGCCGCCGCACATCCTTTTCCCCAGCTAATGATACCAATCTGCGTGCGTTCTTCCTTCGTAAGCAACGTCATCAATGGACCGCCACTATCACCATGGCACGCGTCGCTACCACCCTTGCGATATCCAGCGCAAATCATCTTGTCTGTAATCGTATAACCATGAAACTTATACACATCGCGACACCACGCCGTGCTGACCAGAGGTAAATTTGCCTGTCGTAACTCGTCAACAGTGCCACCATTCTCGGTAACACCCCAGCCGAAAACAGTGCCCTGCCCGCGGCGTATAGGCTTATCGGCTATCTTCACAATTGGTGCATCAGATTCATGTGCTAGCTTCAATAACGCAATATCATTATTATACGTATGCCCATTAAACCCTTCGTGGCGAACTATCTTCTTGATCGCAATGCGTTCGCCATCATCGCTGCGCAACTTATCTTGACCAACAAGCACATCTAGTTCACTGGCCTCATATTCGTTCCCCGAAATGTCAAACGTGCAGTGTGCGGCTGTCATCACCCAATCTTTGGCAATTAGTGTACCGCCGCAAAACTGCGCTAAGTAGCCATCGGATGTATCGGCCTGCATAATTGCAACCATCCATGTCTGCTCATCGTTCATAGATTCTTCGCCACGAATAATCTCGAACCCTTTCACAATAATGATCGATGCGATTACGACCACACCCGCTAGAACTAAATTAAATTTCTTGAACATTATATACTTCCTTATTGTCTAGCGTATTTATTAGATGTTGAGCAGTGGTCTCAAGCAGCAACTGATAGGTAGCGTGCTAAGAACGTGAATTTTACATTCTATGACAACCATTGCTTGCCCCTGTGCAACCGTCGGTACGCCAAATTTACGACAGTTGCTATAGTAATGGGTCTCTATACACCATAGCGATCTAGACGAGGTAGTGGTTTAGACGAGCGGTGAAAATCGTGCTTTTTACCAAATCGGGCTTCAAGATTTTCTAGTTGATGAGTTCCAAATGTACTAATGCCACTAGAACTGACTCGCAATATTATGAATATTACCGAATTTCAATCCCACTACTTTCAATCCCACTATTTCGTGTAGAGCCTAATAATATTACGAATGATCCGAAGGTGTCATCAACAAAATTATGTAGAACGGATTCCGGTAGTGGAAAGAGAAGGCATGGTGCCATCTGATCCACGCCCACCCGAAGAATTGTCACGCACATAGAGATCCCGCTGAGTACCATGATGCTGACGGCCACGCAAGCCGCGGTCGACGGAATTCGATCAGTGGGCAAGAAGGAGTTGAAGAGGTTGAGGGTGAGAAGTTTGCAGGAGCATTATGCTGTTCAGGCTGCGGGATAACGACATTTCGATTTTCGGCACATGAGGGAGCCACTCGAAGTACGTTGCACTGGTCACAGATGGTTAGAAGGCCCTCATAGATCCAAACCAGTGCGACGCACCCCTTTGCCCCAAAGCTTCGCCAACTTGCCGCCCGCATGGAGATCTCGCTGATCAAGACGCTATGGCCGTGCAAGCCGTTTTTCTTTGTAAATTTTGATATTTAGCGCATCAACTTTATAAATCTTGATTTTTCTTCAGCCGAACATACATTTCTACCTGACGCGTGATCGCCGCCTTGTGGATCTCGTGACGCTGCGGGTCGGGGTGATAAGTGGTGCCGAGGAGGGGAACGGGGTGCTCTGTCTTTTGGACGATGCCAAGTTGCTCTAGCCCGATGATGGCCAATCCGCGCGCGGTGACTTCGTGCTCTTGCAACGCGTGGACCGGATGATTAAGGACGTCGGCCATGAGTTGCAGCCACGCAGGTGATTGCAGGATTGCGCCACCACCCGCCATGATTTGAAATTGGGTATCGGGGGGCTGGCTTTCTGCGATGCGCTGGTAGATGAGGGCGAAACGATAGCAAACGCCTTCGATGCTGGCTTGCAAAAGTTCGAGTGGATCGGTGTCGAGCGAGAAGCCAATGATGCTGGCGCGAGCGTCATCATCCCAGCCAGGGGCGCGTTCGCCCGCGATGAAGGGCAATACGGTTAGCCCGTGCGATGCGGGGATGTTGTTGCTCAACGCGCTTTCGATGGCTTCGCTGTCGGGCAGTTGGAGTGTGCGACGCGCCCAAGCGTAGACGTTGCCGCCTTCGGTAGTGGCCCCGCCTAGCAGACCGCGCTGTCGATCCACGCGATAGAGCCACAGTCCATCCGGTGTTGCCAAATCTTCGACGCCGTCCGCATCGACAACCATACGCATTGCGCCCGTGGTGCCGATGGTGAGCGCAATCTGTTGAACTCCCGCTGGATCCGGCTGTACCATGCCAGCGCCACTCCCTACATTGGCTGCTGCACCATCCCCCACAGCGGGATACCACGGGGCAGATGCCAGCGACGGCCACCGCTTTCCCCACTCTGGCAATAACCCCGTGAGTGGCTGATCGATGTCGACTAGGGGCGAAAGTTGCTCGACGTTAATTGGCAGTTGGTCAAGCCATTCTGCATCCCACTCTAGTGTGCGCCGGTCGAGTAGACCCGTCCATGAGGCAACGCTGAAGCCCGCCACGCGCTGACCAAGAAATTTCCACAGAATGTATTCGCCGATGGAGAGCCAGTGGGTAGTTTTTTCGAGCAGATGTGGGTGGGATTGTTGAAGCCAGCGGAAGCGAGCGGGCAGATATGAGGTGTGGATCAAGCAACCGGTGCGGTCGTGCGCGGTTCGGATGCCACTGGGGCCGAGTTGAGACCGTAGCTCGGTCGCAGCCTGCACGTTGCGCGTGTCGGCATAGGTATAGATTGGGGTAGTTGGCTCGCCATGTTGATCAACGCCCAAAATGTTGCTGACAAAGGTGGCGGTGGTGACGCCTGCGATTTCGTTGGCTCGTGGCCCGGCGGCAGCCAGCACCTGATCAATTACGTTGATGGCCCCGTCAAGGAGTTTGTTCGGGTCGAAGGATGCGCTGCCTTCTTCGCTGGTGCTCATGTTGTGACCAACTTGCGCGATACAGCCTGAAACGGGACGCGCGTCTGTGTCGAAGAGGATCGCACGGACCGATGAGCTACCGATGTCGAGTGTGAGAATGTATGGCGGCATAGTTAGTTGTCAAAGAGGGTTTGCGCGTTCATGTCTATCTGTTCATCGACCGGGTCGTCGGCGGTGACACTGCGAGCAGCATTGTTTGCCAGCCCGTCGACAAGCTCGTTTTGCTCGTCGCCCGCGTGCCCTTTGGTCCAGAACCATTCGACGCCGCCAGCAGAGTCATGTTGATCAACCGCACGGATCAGGCGCTGCCACAAATCTTGGTTTTTGACGGGCTTTTTGGCTGCGGTCTTCCAGCCATTTTTCTGCCACCCTTTTACCCATTTGGTAATGCCGTTTCGCAGGTAGGTGCTGTCTGTGTAGAGCGCCACGGTGCAAGGTCGGTTGAGCGTTTCAAGCGCTTCGATGGCGGCCCGCATTTCCATGCGATTGTTGGTTGTGTCGCGAAATCGCCCGGTAATGGTTTTGGTATGTTCGCCAAAGGTGAGCACCGCAGCCCAGCCACCATCGCCGGGGTTGCCGATGCAGCCACCGTCGGTATAGATTGTTACTGTTTGGTTTTCTGACATGAGTAATCTTTGGGTTTATTGCTTTGATCTCAACTCTACAAAGGTCGTTTCGCCTGCACGGACCTGCACCTCGGCCTTGACTCGTTCACCGTTGAGCACGCTGACCACTTGATAGGTGCCGGGTCTGAGGCTGCCCATTGCGCCGTTCTCACCCCATGCTGGATCCGGCCCCAAGTAGCCGTCATCTGAATAGGTTTCGATATAGCGTGACCAGACCGCAGCTCCATTTTCGTAGCGCAGTAGACTCACACGCGCGCTGCGCCACGTGCGCCCATCCGCTGTGAGAAGACGCACCGCAATTGCACCCGTACCGGCAATCGGCTCCATCCACACGTAGGGATTGACGATGTGATTATAGGTGTTGGCCCCAAGACGTACTTCGACATGTAAATGTGGCCCAAGCGCGATCCCTTTCATGCCGACAAAGCCAACAATATCGTCTGGCTCGACCCGATCCCCAACTTGTACATTAAGCTGGTTTAAGTGACCGTAGAGCAGAAAGACGTCTAGTTCGCCACCGGCAACGGGCAGCCGCTGATCCAGCCGAATGACCACTGCATTGCCGTAAAAATTATTGTATGGCCCCAGCAATATCGGATCATCGGGGCCAGCGTGAATCACCTCACCTGTGGTTGCAGCTCGTACGTCAGTCCCCATGGGATTAGAGATGTCCACGCCGTAATGAACGCGGTAACGGCTGCTAGCGGTGGATCCAAATTGATAATTTGAGCTTGCAATTTGGGTTTTCGCCGATGAGAAGAAGGGTCGGCCTATCCAAAAGTGATCGGTTTGAGCTGGTGGGCCAGGCACAAATGTAGACCATAAGCGACCGGGCGAAAGGGGCAGCGGCGTGGGCGTAATGGTTGGGGTAGCCGTGCGTTGAACTTGCGCGACTTCTCTGCTTACTCCGTTCTCTCCTCCCTCTTTTGACGCTTCGAGATCGGCAAAGAAGGAGCCAATAATGTTGACTGCTGGAATTTCGTCTGGGATCTCTTCAGTTGGGATCGGCGTTGGTGTGGCTGTTGGTGCTGGTGTAAAAGTTGGTTGCGGTGTCGACGTTTGGGTTGCGGTTGCGGTCGGTGGCACCACGGTTGGTGCGGCTGTGGGCGCTGCGGCAATTGCCTGCGCCACGGTTTGCGCAGTTGTGCCCTTACTGTCAGATGCTATGTTGTCAGACACTGCATCATTGCTAGATGACGTATTGCTAGATGCTGTATTTGTGTTGGCGACTTGTCCAGACGCTACGTCCAATCCAACTGTGGCCGTGTTTGCGGTTGGACGTGCAAGAATAGCCAGCCCGTCAGTCACAGAGTTCTGTGCGGCAACAGGTTGACTGCCCGCCGAACGGATTGCCAGATCCTCATCTACGGCGCTAGCCACTGTAGCACTGTTCTCAGGCTTTTCTGCCGCAGCAGGCGACCCGCTAAATTGCATCCAGCCACCAAGTAAGAGCAAAATCGCGGCCAAAGCAATACCGCCACGTACTCTCCGCGAAGACCACTCAATAGAATCCCATAAGCGTATTGCCCCATCCCTAACCGTTAGTATGCCGTGTTGAGTGCGGGGCGAACTACTTTTAGATAAAAATCGGACAAACTCATCTTTGGGTAAAAAGCGAAGAACCGCTTGCCAAAGGTTTGCGAATTTAGTGGACGCCGCTGTGAAGAACGAGCCGCTGCGATTTGTATCAGAATTTTCTTGAACATCATACGCAATCGCCTGCGGTTCAATGAATCTTGACTCGGGTGTTTGCGATTCAGCTGCTTGTGATTTAAGTGCTCGGGATTCGGATGTTTGTGATTCGGATGCTTGTGATCCGGGTAGTGCCGCAGCGCGCTGAACCATCGGTTTTGGATTCGGACATTCACTCGCTTTGATGGCACGCTTCGGTCGACGATCGGGCTGTGCTACAATATCGGCAGCGCGTGGTTGCTGATGGATGCGCTGTCGTTCAAGACGCTGTTGCTCTAGAAGCTGCTGTTCATAGCGTTGCTGCTCAACACGCTGCTGTTCAAAAAGTTGCTGTTCGTAGCGCTGCTGGTCAAGATGACGCGCTTCTTCTGCTTGACGGATGCTCTGCTGATGCTGTTGATCGATCCGCACGCCCTTGCGCACACCCGCACGGCTCCAATTGGGTGGCTCTGGCGGTGGGCCGTAAAAATGCAGCGGATCCTCGTGTCCGACAGATGACTCGACAAACTTATCACGCGGCGAAGATTCTTCTTGCGAGGGCGCATGTGGTGGGTAACCATAATTTGGGTAAATGGCCGATGCATCCGCTTGGGGCTGAACACCCTCTTGTGATTTTGGCTTAAATAAATTACGAATAGATTTAACTGAGATGGATTTAACTGAATGGGTAACTTTCTTCACGTTGACGTTTTTACACTTTTTCCGCAGATGTTTTCCGGACCATTTTCCGAAAGCATTATCAAACGGGCTATAGAGAACAATCTATGTTCGATTGCGCTGCATGATATTCGTGCCTATGCGACCGATAAGCATCACACGTGTGATGACACACCATATGGGGGCGGTGGCGGCATGATGATGAAGCCTGAACCAATCTTTCGCTCGATCGAGACTGTGCTTTCACAACCGACTGGCTGGGTACTGCCCAATGAAGATGCCTACGTCAATTTGCCCGAGTGGGATCTTGAGGCTAGGTCTTCAACTATGGATAGCAACACGCCCATCATTTTATTGACGCCTCAAGGTCGCCCGCTAACCCAATCGGTTGCACAAGAGTTAAGCCAGCATGATCGATTAGCCCTGCTTTGCGGTCGCTATGAAGGAGTCGATGATCGCGTGCGCTCGCAATTGGTGACAGACGAAATCAGCATCGGTGACTACGTACTGAGCGGCGGCGAATTGGCTGCCATGGTGCTGATCGATGCGATGATTCGGCTCTTGCCCGGCGCACTTGGCCACGCATTGGGCGCTTGGGACGACAGCCACTCTAGCGGCATGAATGGTCTGCTCGAAGGGCCGCAATATACGCGTCCGCCGATCTTTCGTGATGAGGCTATCCCCGAGACTTTGACCAGCGGCCATCATGCTAACGTAAATCAGTGGCGACGGGAGCAATCTTTGCTGCGTACGCTGCAACGCCGCCCCGACCTGATCGAAAAGGCGACGCTTTCGGCTGCCGATCAAAAATTCATCGCCGAGCATCATTCTCGGCTAAATAACATACCGCCAAATGAAAACGTCTGAATAGATGATTATAAAGTCTCTGCTGCGGATGACAAAATTAATAGCTCCCGTTGACAATTTTAAATGGGATATGTTAGGCTGTTTTTAGTGTAAATTTAGTAGATCAAAATAGGTACATTGGTAGCGTGATTGGGGTTGTGTGTGTTGGACCTAACCCCTCCAAAAGAGAGGGAACCGTCACGCGGCAGTCAATCTTTTGCATTTCGATAGATCTGAGCGTTCCAGATCAGTCCTCTCTCCAGCGAAGCGAATTGGAGAGGGCTAGGGTGAGGTCAACCTGTTGCCAACCACCAAACAATGCCAAATAGAATAGAGACAGCATATAAGTCCAAAATAAATCGTAACTGTACTGGGAGAGCAAAAAATGGCTGCAATAGTAGAGGCCGAAGTGAACGAACAAGCCGCAAATAGTTCGGCAAAAGTAAAAACCGAGCAGGTCGATTTAGAGCAAATGGGTCAAGCCGCACGCGTTGCCAGCCGAACCCTTGCCACGTTGACCACCGTACGCAAGAACGAAGCGTTGATGGCGATTGCTGATGGTTTGGAAGAGAATGCCGACTTTATCATCGCCCAAAACGCGCTTGATATTGCAGACGGGCGCGCCAAAGGATTGAGCGATGCGCTGCTGGATCGCCTCTTGCTAACAGAGTCGCGCGTGTCGGGGTTAGCCAACGACACACGCAGCGTCTGTGGGTTGCCCGACCCGGTAGGCGAGGATCTGTCGAGCCGCGTGCTGCCAAACGGGCTGCGGGTCAGCCGCCGCCGAACGCCGATTGGCGTGTTGGGCGTGATCTACGAAGCGCGCCCCAATGTGACGATTGACATTGCCACGCTCTGCTTAAAGACGGGCAACGCGGTAATATTGCGCGGCGGCAGCGAAACTCTGCGCAGCAATATCGCGCTCGTCGACGTGATCCACGCAGCGTTGGATAAAGTAGGTGTGCCCAAGGCGGCGGTGCAGTACATTCGCAATCCGGATCGGGCGTTGGTGGGTCAACTGCTTACACTGGATCAACATGTGGACATGATCATCCCGCGTGGGGGGGCGAGCCTGCATAAACGCTGCAAAGAACAAGCCACGATCCCGGTGATTACGGGCGGGGTTGGGGTGTGCCACCTTTTTGTAGACGAAAGTGCCGACCTCGATTCTGCGCTCGACATAATCGAGAACGCCAAAGTGCAGCGTCCCAGCGTTTGCAATGCGTTGGATACTATTTTGGTTCACCGACAGGTTGCCGTGGGCTTCTTACCGCGTGCGGCGCAACGACTGGCACAAAGCGGTGTAGAATTGCGCGCTGCCTCAGACGCGCTTTCTATTCTTCAAAAGAGTAGTGAGCATGGCGCAACCGTGGTAGCCGCAGGGGAAGGCGATTTTGAGGAGGAATGGATGGCGCTGATTTTGGGCGTTAAAGTTGTCGATGGTATGGACGAAGCGATTTCGCACATTCACGGCATCGGCGATCATTCCGACGGGATTTTGACGCAGAATTGGGCCAACGCAACCCGCTTTGTTAGCGAGATTGATTCGGCCGCGGTTTTCGTCAATGCGAGCACGCGTTTTAACGACGGGGGGCAATTTGGGCTTGGTGCCGAGGTAGCGGTAAGCACGCAGAAGTTGCACGCGCGTGGCCCCATGGGGCTGGAAGAATTGACGACATATAAATGGGTCTGTGTAGGCGACGGACATATTCGCGAGTAGAGTTCTGTGACGAATTTATTCTGTTATGTAAACGGTACTTATGTGCCCGCCGACATTGCGGCTTTGCCCATGAATGATCTGGGCATTGTGCGCGGTTACGGTGTTTTTGATGTTTTAAGGACTTATAATCGAAAACCCTTTCATTTGCGTGCGCACATCGAGCGTTTGCAAAAATCAGCTGCGGCCATTAAGCTGACGCTGCCTTGGCCCATTGACGAATTAGAGCAAACGGTGCAGGATCTGCTGGCGCACAATTATGCTGCTTTTCCAGAATTGGGAAACGTCTCGGTTCGTGTGATTGCCACGGGTGGACCATCTTCGACCTTTTTTACGCCTGAGCAGAAGCCAAGTTTGGCCATTCTTCTGTCGCCAATCGCGCCGCGCGACGAAGCGCTTTATGCTCGCGGCGCGCGTTTGGTGACTGTTGAGATGGAGCGATATATGCCTGGGGTGAAGAGTCTTAACTATATCGGCGCAATTATAGCCGCCCAAGAGGCAACCGCGGCGGGTGGTATCGAGGCGCTTTATCGCACACCGGACGGGTTGGTAACCGAAGGCACGCGGGCAAGCTTTTTTTTGGTCAAGGGTAATCAGCTTTTGACGGCGAAAGATGCTGTGTTAGACGGTATTACGCGTCGAGTGATTTGTGAATTGGCCGAGAAGCATTTTAAGGTGGTGGTAACTGAACTGCCCTATGTGTCGATCCCAGAGATGGATGAAGCGTTTGTGGTTGGGACGGGTAAAGAGGTTCTGCCAATTATCGAGATCGATGAGATGATGGTCGGCGATGGTGTGCCCGGTCCGGTCACGCAGAAATTGATGACTTTATTTCAGGAGTATGTAACTGATTATTGCCAGTGAGTCTTTTTACTGATTCTTGTATACAACCCTAGCTTTTGAATCATCCCCCATACACCCAAAATCCAAAAATGATACCCAAATTGCAAACCCCAATTCTCTCATTTTTCACCCTGCGCTGCTCGCGTGCGTTCACGATAACGTTTCTTACGTTGTCTGCTTTCATTTCGCTGAGTGTTGTATCAGACACATCATTCTCGATGCCGCTTCTGGCTAGCCCGACCGAGGACGTCAACGCAGCGCCTTTAACTGGTGAGAAGACTCTGATTCTGATTAACTATTCACAGATGGTAGAAGCGTATACTGTAAACGGGGTTGTGCCATTGATGACAAGGCTAAATAGTTTTGCTATGCATCCTGCTGTGGATGGACGCGTTGTTTTTGTAGACGAAGCCCCATCTTTTTCAGCAAACTGGGCTAACTGGCAAGCGGATCCAGCAAATGTTCCGCTCGCGGTGGCTGCGTCAAATGCGGTTCATGGGCTTATCTCTGCCGAGCGTACGGCCTCAACTGAATACATTGTGCTGATCGGTGGCGATAGCCACATCCCCTATCAAAGAATTGACACCAATTTAGATCCCCCCGCAACAATCTATAGCAAAGTGCCGCTTGGATCGCCGCTCGGCGCTGCGTTTTTATCCAGTCAACTGTTGACGGACGATTTTTACGCAGATCCGAATGGTCTGTCTGCTGGACCACCATTCGAGCCGACATTGGGCGTGGGCCGACTGGTCGAGACGCCAACTGAAATTATTGCAATGATGGATCAATTTTCGCGCATAGATGGAACCATTACGCTGGAGAGCGCGTTGACTGCCGGTTATGGGCCAATGGTCGACTCTGCGGAGAAAACGTGTGATCTCTTTATGTGGGATCAGTTGACCGCAGATTGCGAGTTGATCGGCGAAAGCTGGACCCCCTCTATGCTCGACACAAAGTTGACTGTCCAAATGCCGAGCCTGTTGATGATCTATATGCGAGCAGATCACGGGTCGGTGAATGTCGGTGGTGGGACGAATAATCAAGCCTTATTGGCCGAACGGGTTGCTGCGTGGACTCTTCCAATTAGCGGCACGCTTGCCTATTTCCCTGTGAGTAACTATGCGGGACTGAGCGCACCAGACGACGCCACGCCCCCTATCGATTGGGCACAGATGTGGCTTGCAGGTGGCGCTGCCTTTATTGGCAATACGGGCAATGGGTTGGTTGACAGTAACGAGATACGCTTTTCTGAACTTTTGGGGCAGCGCTTTTTGGAGCAAGTTGTGAAAGATGAATCGATTGGGTTGTCCGAAGCGCTAAATGAGGCCAAAAAACGCTATCTCTCGGAGATGACTCTGGTGGATAGCGAGCTGAGTGCGGCTCATCAAAAAGTGGTTGCGCAAACTGTACTCTACGGGTTCCCAATGATGCAGATTGTGTCGCCCTATGGGGATGCGTTCGATATCGAGGGCGATGACAGTTGTTCTCAAGCGCGTTCTCTGGATGTAGACGAGTCACAGCGTCATACATTTCACGTGGAGGGTGATGTGGATTGGCTCAAAGTATCGGTAATGGAAGGCGATGAATATCAGCTAAATCTGACAGAATTTGGCGATAGTTTTGCCCAGTCAACAATCTATCGCAATTGTGATGCTATCACGACTCTTCTGTCTATAGAGGGAAGCGCCACATGGCAAGTCTCCGCTACGGGCGAGTATTATATTGAAACGCGCTCGACTCTTTCAGGCGTTCATGGTCCTGGCATCGGGTATACGATTTCACTAGATTCAGGGCGCACGCTATTTTTGCCGTTTGTGGTTAACTAAGCATTCTAAGTCGAATGTATCCGTAGTTATCTGAGTACAAAATCAGTCTGATTCAACCGAAGCTTATGTGGCAGACAGATTTTGTGTGACAGACAGAGTATGTTGCACTCGACACAGGTTATCCACCATGGCTAGTTTTAATATCAACCGCACGAGAGCCCGAAGAGCCATAGACTTTTTAAATTCTCGCTGATAGAGTGCTAGATTGCGCTCTTTACTAAGATATCAAATTAATCATATATTTATCTCATTTAAGTTGAGAATGGTTTGCCTATTTCTGTACATAAGTAGATAATACAGAATCGTTTTTGTACTACCCAAATTTGAAATTCTACCATTGTTACACTCCACAGCAGCGCAAAAAATAATTCGTCTATTCATATAGAGTCTTAGGCTTAACCAGAAAAATAAGGGGCCAAGATGAAAGCAGCTCTCTTAATATAGCTGCGGCCATATTGGATATTTTATTTTTGGGAATGGCCTTCGCTACACAAAAACTATCCATTATCCATAGCCGCTCTGTTTTACACTTATCCAACGTGCGCCAAACTTTCAATTTCGTCGTGTATACCACCATAAACAATCGCAGTGCAAAAGGTATTTTCTACGCCGAATATTTTATAGTGCTCCGTTTAATCTGTAGTAGTTAATTTATAGTATCTGATTTGTAGTGACTGTATTATACAGTGACCGTATTAGATGACTATTACATTACTGATTTCTGTTACTGATTAGGGGAACAGCGGTGGGGCTAAAGGCAAGATGAAGATGGAAGGAGAATGAAATGCTGATATATCAGCGAGAAAGAAATAGCTTGCGATCTCGCTCACTTGTTGACCACAAACGAGCAGTTCGAGTTGGTGACCATATTGTTATTTCAGGCACGATTGCTCGTAATCCCAACGGCGTGATTATCGGACAAAACGATGCAAAGGCACAAACACGCTTTATACTTGATCAAATCGAGAGCGAAATTCGTATACTGGGTGGAGAGCTGCGCGACGTAACGAGGCTGCGAGTCTCTGTTCGTAATATCAAATACTGGGAGCCCGTTGCACGTGTTTTTAGTGAACGCTTCCCATCAATTCGACCAGACAATTCATTAGCTGTGACCCGATTTAGCCTCTCTCAAGTTTTGGTCGAGATTGCGGCAGATGCCACAGTTGGATCGGGTGGCGAAGCCGAGAAGTTTATCCTTTAGCCAATCAACTTTTATCAGATATACTTACCTAGAAAAACTCCGTAACCGCATCCAAAGAGCAGAGAGCGGTACGGAATTTTTATGGGGATCTATACATATCCAATACAAAACATCCAACAATAGCGGAGGAAGAGATGAGCGAACAGATCGGATTTGTCGGTTTAGGCATTATGGGGCAAGGCATGGTACGCAATTTACTTAAAGCTGGTTTTTCAGTTCGTATCTGGAACCGCACCTCTAGCCGCATGGATCCACTAGTTGAAGAAGGTGCAACTGCGGGGGCAAGTCCAGCCGACGTGGCAGAAAATTGTGACATTACCATTATCTGTGTCAGCGACACGCCCGATGTCGAGCAGGTTGTGTTGGGCGAAAATGGTATCATCCACGGGGTAAAGGCTGGCTCGCTGGTGATCGACTGTAGCACGATCAGCCCACAGGTGACGCAGGATGTAGCCGCGAAGTTGGCCGAAAAAGATGTCCAGATGTTAGATGCACCGATTAGCGGCGGCAGCGAAGGCGCAGCCAAAGGCACGCTGGCGATTATGATCGGTGGTGATGAGGCCGACGTTGCTCGTGCCATGCCCGCGTTTGAAGCGATGGGACAAACCATTACACACGTTGGGGGGACCGGTGCCGGGCAGACGGTGAAACTGGTCAACCAAATTCTAGTGGTTGGCAACTGTCTGGCTATGTGCGAAGCGCTGATGTTTGCACAGGCGGGTAATTTGGATCTAACTAAGGCGTACGAAGCCGTTAAGAATGGTGCGGCTGGCAGTTGGATGTTTACCAATCGTGCGCCCCAAATTATTGACCGTGATTGGCGTCCAGGCTTTATGATCGATTTGCAGCAGAAAGATGTACGCTTAATTTTGGATGCTGCCGACAAGATGGGCGTTCCGCTACCGGGGACTGGGCTAATCTTCCAACTGTACCGCACGCTAGAAGCACAAGGTTTGGGCGAAGAAGGCAACCATGGACTGGTTAAGGCGCTAGAGAACTTGGCTGGTTTTGAAGTTGGGGCGTAGCATACCCATTATTTCGGATGGTATACTCTAGCCTTGCCATAATCCAGAGATAAAGAGTAAATGACAAAGAAACTTTTTGAGCGAGTAGAAGAGTTCATCGCCTGCGAGCAAGAGTGGCGTGGTTGAGTTACACTGAACCACCTGCAAACCCTCCACGCCAATGGACGGATTCATCTATGAAATCATATCGGATCGCAGCCAAGTTATGAACGTGAATTCGAGTAAAACGAACAGTTTTTAAACAGTATAGAACTCCCTCGTTTTTGAATGGAGCATCATTCTAATGATGCTCCATTAATCCTTCGTTTATGTCCCCTTGTCACTTAAAAATCGATTTGAATTAGGCATTGTGAAATTAAAACCAAGATCAAGACCGCTTAAATAAGGGGTACTTTGCTCTGAACGGATCTAATGTTTGCGAAGCAGTCGCTTACAACACCCGTGGCTTAGGTGCCGAAATTCTGATCAGATCCGTCGGGTCACGGACTTGACTAGAGATTATTTAAGTGGTACCGGAATTAAAACGAATTGATCTCTGCCAGAAAAGCAAAATGTGATTTGCGTCTTGTGCTGTGATAGAAATCCAGTGGTAGAAACCCAGTGGTAGAAACCCAGTGGTAGAAACAGCCACTGTTCTTCACTACGCAGCCCCTAATTTTGTTTAATCTTTAATATTGTAAATAGTTTTCAGAATAGTTTTGGAGAATTTTCGCAATGCTGCATAACATCGTTGATAAGAAAAAAAGTTGGATATTAATTGGGTACGTGGCTCTACTAATGGCTCTACTATTATTAGTGGGTATGTGGGGTAAAGCATACGCGCAGGGTAACGGCACGGAAGGCAGTGACATCGAAGTTCGACCATTGAGCGATGTTTATGCGGATGGTCCGCCAGAGATTGTTGAGCGAGAGCCAACCTATGCGACGGTTGCTTTTGTTTCGAGCGTGCCGTTAGTTTGTTCGGTGGTATACGGGACGGATGAGACCTACGGGCAGATTGCGACTGATTTGGACATGATGGGGGGCGCACATACAGAACACGAACCGCTGCTTTCTGGACTATTAGCGGATACTGAGTATTTCTATCGAGTTCAGGGGACGGATGCCGCGGGCAATATTTATGTGGGCGAGCCAATGACATTCCGCACGCCGAGTAAGACGCCTGATTTGCAGAGTGCAATTAATGTGGCCGGTTTGGCCGCAGGCGCGTCTGTCGAAGCGGTGAGCAGCAATTTTGGGAATGCGTCTAACGATGGTCTGTTTGGTGCGAATTCTGCCCTAGACGGAAATGCGTTTACGTCGTGGTCCTCCAATGGTGATGGGAGCGATGCATTTTTTGCAGTGCGGCTGAGCAAACCGTCCCTGCCGCACGCTGTTTCTATTTGGACGCGGTCTATGTTGAATGGAACGGCGCAGATTTCATCGTTCATTTTGACGGCGAATGCTGGAACCAAAACTAGCGAGACTTTTGGCCCGTTTACGCTGCCCGATGCGCAACAACGATATCGATTTGATATTGCGCCCACAGAAATAGTGGAGACGTTGCGAATGGATGTGGTAAGCAGCAGTGGGGGCAATACAGGCTTGGTGGAACTTGAGGTTTTTGTGGATGCAACGGTGGCTGCGACGGATACAAATTCGGTGGGTATGTTTTTACCGCTGGCGATACAGTAAGGCCATTGCAGAAAAATAAAGGACATAAGCCGCGGAGAGAGCGTTCTCTCATGCGGCATTTGCCTAAAAACAGAGCAGTGGTTATTGAATGTGAGCAGACAGGCAGGTACGAATTTGGGTGAGTAATTAAGTAAACAGCGAACAGTTTTGACTCATGACTAAACTGTTCGCTGTTTACTTTTCCCACTTTGAGCTTGACCTACCCCCCGAGCGGGCTACCGCGCATTTCCATGGGCAATAAGAAAGTGATGCCACTGGCAACGGCGATGACAAGCAGTACCGCGATCCACGGAAGGGCTTCGAGCAGGGCGGCATTTCGACCATTAGCTTCCCCTTTGTGCGCATTGCGGGCAGCATAGATCGTTAAGCCCACTGCGGCAAAGAGACCGATGTACATGATGATACTTTGCCAGACTTGGACTGAGGTAAATGAGGGCACATAGCGTGCGGGCATTTGCCAATCAGATTGCCCCAAAATCGGCCAGTTGAGCGTGCGCGCGAAGAAGTCTTGAAAGGCGGGGACAATTGTCATGGCAGCGATGACGAAATGGAAGAGGTAGTGGGCTGTCCAGATTGCGAGGCCAAGTGGAACAAAGCTGTAGGCATGGCGCATGAGAAGCCGATTGAGTGAGATCGTTTGGCGGCTGATCGTGCGCCCGATCCACGCGGCGCTGTAGGCGAGCAACAGCGGTGCCAGAACAACGCTGACGATGTAAATAAAACCAAGAACAATGGCCTCGCTTTGCGTGTTAAAGAGATCGCCCAAATAAAGTTCTAAGCGGTAGACGGGGGGCGTCATGCCAAACGCGTTAATGAGACCAACTGACGAGGCCATGATCGCCAGAAAGGCTAGATCGAGGCGATGGGGCCAGTTTTGGCGGAAGAGTTCGTCGCCGGGTGGGCGCACAGTCAATGCGACGTTGTCGTGCGGGCAGGCTTTGACGCAATCGAGGCAGAGCGTACAGTTCATATTGCTTTGAATGGTTGGCACAAAGAGCTCTAGATCACAGCCATTTTGCGTTTCGCTGCCGTTGATGCACTCTTTGCCCACGCAGTCGCGACAAGTTTGCAGATCGCGCGAGGTGATCTGCGTGGGGCTGACCGTGCTGTAGAGAAAGTTGAAGGATCCGAGCGGACAAACGTACATGCAGAAGCTGCTGCGGGTGAAGAAAGCTTCGAGCACAAAGGCGGTGGCAAAGTAGGCGACGGCGAGCCACGCCGTCCACCATGGACTAGACCAGAGGTCAAAGAGCTCGTAGGTGTAGATGATGAAAATGAGGCCAACAAGTGCGAGCCATTTGTTGCGCAAAAACTGCGGCCAGCGTCGGGTCGGTTTGCCGATCCACTTGGCGAGTTTGCGCGGCAACATAAATGGGCAGGCCGCGCAAAAGAGGTTCCCCACAAGCAGCAGCGCAAAGACAACAATCCCTCGGTAGTGAACCCACACGCCTACGGTGGCGACATTTTTAGCCGCAAGTTGCGTGCCGAACAGCCCGTCGATAATGATGGCCGCAGCCAATGCGAAAAGCACAATTTGCATGGCGGTGCGGCTATGCCTCCACTTGAGGAAATGGCCAAGCAACGGAATGCGTAAGATATCGAAGCGAATGCGACGATTTTCGAGCGAGCTAATCATCTAGTCCCTCCTCAAAATCTTCAATATCATCATCAGCTTCTGCAGCAAGTTCAGCTTCTTTTTGAGCAACAAGCTCGTCCACGGATGGGCGAAAGAGCAAGAAGGCAAGCATCGCCAAGGGAATGAGTCCTGCCATAGTCCAAAGTATCCACTGCCTGCGTAGTTTGTCGAGCAATGTTTCTCCTTCGGTTGTTGCGACAGCGGCTGTGGTCCCACCACTGATCGGTGCTTGTGTTGTCGATCCATTCGAGGCAGAAATTGTTTGTTCAGACTGTGACGTGGAGGCAGCTGTACCCGTAATTGCTATATCTTCTGTTATGCCTGGCAAAGGAGCTTCAAGCGGACTTTCCGCCTGCCCTGGTGCAGAGAGTGGCGATGTGATTACGCCGGTTTCATCAGGAGGTATCAAGTTCGGATTCGGCTCGGGCGTAATATTATTCAAGTCTGGCAAGACCAACATAGTAGAAATTGCCTCGATCGCGGGTTCGTCACTATTGCTTTTGTAAGCAATAAATTTGAGCTGAAAATTGCCAAATCCATCTAGCGGCAGCGGATATGAATAGTCACCCGGCCAATTTTCTGGGTCAGCCTCAAGTTCGATAGGGCCAACATGCTCATCGGCATTGCAGCATTCGACCCTGCTGCTTGGGTGCGCAATCAGCACCTCGACTCGCATCCCGTCAATGGGTTCATAGGTGTTGATGTCGTAAATCACAAACGACATTAGATTTAACCCCTCGACCAGCGGCGAGTTTGCGGAGAGTACAAGCCATTCGTACTCAGGCGTAAAGCCACCATCCATGATGACACCACCATGTGCGTAAGTTGTCTGCGGCTGTAAACGAAAAGCCAAAAGTAGCGCAATGATAATTCCTTTACAGATGCGTTTTACTATTGTGTCCTGTAACAAGTCATATTTTGTCATTTGGAACATACATCAACTTTATCTAAGGCCATCCAAAAAATAAAATACCCAGTCAAACGCCGGTTAAAATACGGCGTCTGGCACGGGAAACAGGCTAAAAGCCCTGTTATATCCACCAAAATCGTGACATTTAACCTGTTTTCAACAGGTTTCTCGTATCAGGCTACGGTTTCAATCGTAGTCCACGGTTAAGTGTACCTATACCCGGATACTTATTTTTCTTGTTTAGCCTAAATCGAGACTACTTTATTACTATTAATATTGTGTTGCTACTGACTTGTTATTAGTGTCGTGAATTATTCGCCAGACTAGCAAGCAATGACATACTCACGGCTTTGGCAATGCTTTTGGCCCCATCCTAGCTTTCCCCAAGGAAGGGACTGTCATAGGATCACCAGTCTTACTTGCATAGCAGGCAGATTCTTAAGCCCGTTAACAGCTTTCTCCCTTAGGAAGAGTGAGGTGGGGCCAAGAACGCAATATCAGATTGAAATTACCCCATCATAGTATGTAAAGATTAAGGGAAGATTGAATTTGTGTTAGAAATTAGCCGCCTGACTTACTCGATGGCGATATCCATGGGATATCGGGCAGTTGCTTGCGATGGTTGCATACTCTTGCCATAACAAAAAACCAATCCGAAAGACGGTTAAGCAAGACCAGCGCGTGCTCATTGATCTGTTCGATACTGGATAGGTGAACAGTCGCGCGTTCGGCTTGGCGACAGATGGTACGTGCCATATGCAGATACGCCGCGGCGGGCGCGCCCCCTGGCAAAATGAAGGTTTTGAGCGGCGTTAGCTCAGTTTCCATTTGATCAATCTCTTGCTCCAACTCTTCAATTTGCTCAACCGAAATGCGCACAATATAGTCGCTTTCAACGTCAATCGGTGTGGCGAGATCTGCACCCAAATCGAAAAGTTGAGATTGCACACGCTGAATGTGTGCGCCCAGTTCCTGATCATCCATATGCAATGCAACAATACCCAATTGAGCGTTCAGTTGATCGACAAGCCCGTATGCCTCGATACGCGCATGTGCCTTTGAAACCCGTCGACCACCAAAGAGCGCTGTTTCGCCCATATCACCAGTTTTTGTATAAATTTTCACGTCTTATTTTCTGCCCTTCTAAGTTTTGTTCTTTTTATCATTTGGGTCATTTCAAAAATAAACTATATCGCATGGCCGCAAGCTACTCTACCTTATTCTGCCCATACTCTAGCTTATTACTGGTTGCTTTTGCAAGAACTTCGCCTACAATATTGAGACTCTCTTCTGTTTGACGAAATCGTATCAATTGCACTATACTCAGAGATTGTGAATTTAAAGATAGGAGACGGTACAGAATCCTACAGAAAACAATAAAATGAGCGCTACAATTAGGGCTCGTTAAAAACATAGAGCCGCCTCTATAAAGTTCCAGATCTTTCTGGACGCGGTTGAAAGGACAATAAACTATGTATGCAGTTGTGCGTACCGGTGGAAAGCAATATCGTGTAACCGCTGGTGATATTTTTGAAGTAGAGAAGCTAGAAGGCGAAATCGGTGAAGTTCTGACAATGGATGATGTTCTGCTCGTGTCGGATGGAGAGAGCGCAACCATTGGGCAACCTATTGTTGAGGGCGCAACTGTCCGGGCAAAGATCACGGGTCAATATCGCGGCAAGAAGATTCTTGTTTTCCGCTACCGACCCAAAAAACGTATTCGTGTTCGACGTGGTCATCGCCAATATCTCACTCGCCTAGAGATCGAAAGCGTGAGCTTTGGCGGCGTGACATATGACACGGTTCCCGAAAAAGCAGTAGACGAAGTTGCAAAACCTAAGCGCAAGAAGAAAAAGGCTGCAAAACCAGCGGCTGCCGTGGCTCCAATTGTTGAAGACGCTGTAGTTGAAGAGCCCGTAGCCGAGGTTGAAGTAATCGAAGACGCTATAGTCGAAGACACTATAGTCGAAGAGGTAATGGCTGAAGAGATTGTCGCCGAAGTTGAAGCAGTTGAAGAGGCTACCGTCAACGACCCTGTAGCTGAAGAGCCTGTAGCTGAAGTCGAAGAGATCGAGCCTGTTGTTGTCGAAGAAGTAGCCGTCGAGGAAGAAGTAGCCGACGTGGTTGAACTAGACAACTTAACGAAGATCACCGGCATTGGTGAAGTATTCCAAGGTCGCTTACGAGAAGAGTTCGGCATTACCTCTTTTGGGCAACTTGCAACGGCTGATGCCGAAAAGCTAGCTGAACTTTGCGAACGCTCTGTTGAAGAAGTCGAAGGCTGGATCAGTCAAGCCAAAGAAATGGAGAGCTAGTTTCGATAGTCAAACTAGTTTATACGTCATACTATAGAAATATCTTACTATAGAAATAGGAGTGATTGATAATGGCACATAAAAAAGGTGGCGGTTCTAGCCGCAACGGTCGAGATTCAAATGCCCAACGTCTTGGTGTAAAACGCTTTGGCGGAGAGTTCGTTACAGCTGGCAGCATTTTGGTTCGCCAGCGTGGGACCAAATTTTTTCCAGGCATTAATGTTGGCAAGGGTAAAGATGATACCCTTTTTACCAAGGTTGATGGGTATGTTAAATTTGAATGGGCAAAGAAAAACAGAAAGCAGATTAGCGTCTACGCTGAAAAAGAAGCCTAGCATTTTCTGCACAAGTATAGGTCTCTAGAAAAATTTTGTCCCATCTCTACTTTTGAAGATGTGATACGAAAATTTTCTGGATATGTATATGTGCAGTCTTAACTATAGAGGTTTATACAAATGAAACCAGATATCCACCCAACATTTTTTCCTGCTGCAAAGGTGATCTGTTCTTGCGGACACACTTGGTTAACAGGAAGCACATCAGAAGAGATCCGCACCGATATTTGCAGCAACTGTCACCCCTTTTATACTGGTGAGCAGCGTATTGTCGATAGTGCCGGTCAGGTTGAACGCTTTATGAAACGATTGGAAAATCGCCAATCGGGTGAAGTAAAGCGCGAACTTCAGAACACAGCTCGTCAAGAGGCCGAAAAGGCTGCACGCCGAGCACGCGCCCGCGGTGATGATCCAGATGCCGCCGCTGCTGCCGTTTTAGAGAAGTACGATGGCAACGAAGATGCTATCGTTGAAGAGACAGTCGAAGAGACATCTGAAACAATTGTTGCAGCAACAGAAAGCGCCGAATAGTTTAACTTTTAGGTCCGCTTACACCTGCTATCGCTCTCCAGGAATATTCTGTCCCTACTCTCTTTCAAGATGTGGTACAGGATTTTTCTTGGTAAACCTATAGCACAGGCCCCAAAAGAAAATGAGTAAAAGATAAGGTAGAGGCGATAGTCTCTACCTTTTTTCTTTTCTAATTTTATTACAAAGTTTGAAGGAGAAATTCTTTTCCATGAACGACCTTTACCACGGTCACTCACCACATGGATGGGTAGAACTTATCTGTGGATCCATGTTTAGCGGTAAGACAGAAGAGCTGCTGCGACGTGTACGACGTGCCGAGATCGCGCGCAAGAAAGTGCAGATGTTTAAGCCCAAAATCGACAACCGTTATGGTTTGCAACGCGTTGCCTCGCACACCGGTACGGCACGCGAAGATGTAGTCATAGTGGATTCGGCTGATGACCTATTAGATAAGGTAGACAATGATGCCGACGTCATTGCGATTGACGAGATTCAATTCTTCGATTGGAAGATCGCCGATATTTGCAATATACTGGCAGATAGAGGCAAACGTGTGATAGTGGCTGGCCTCGATCAAGATTTTCGCGGTGATCCATTTGGCCCTATGCCATTGATGATGGCACTAGCAGAACAATTGGACAAACTACATGCGATTTGCGTCTGCTGTGGTGGGCCAGCGAGCCGCACCCAGCGGTTGATCGATGGGAAACCTTCGCAATTTGACGCTCCGATTATACAAGTCGGTGGCAGCGAAAGTTACGAAGCTCGCTGTCGCATGTGTCACGATGTACCCGGCAAACCTACAATGAGCACAGAGCAGTATGCTTCTGCATAAAACAGAGTGACCCGCCGATTATTACTATGTCGATTCCGCTCGTCTATCACCCAGACTATGTCACCCCGCTGCCGCCTGAGCATCGTTTCCCCATGCCAAAATTTGGCCGAGTCTACGAACACTTGGTTGCAAATGGAATCGCCGCACTGCATCAATTCTATGTCCCCGAAATAGCAGACAAATCGATGCTCACCCTCGCCCATACCCCCGACTTTGTTGACGCATATCTTTCCGGCTCAATTGATCCCAAAGCTATGCGTCGGATCGGCTTTCCGTGGAGCCCTGCGCTCGTCAATCGCACCTGTACCGCAATCGGAGGCACCGTACTCACCGCCCGCTTGGCGCTCGTATACGGGATAGCCTGCAACGTTGCTGGCGGTACACATCATGCCTACGCCGATTTTGGATCAGGGTACTGCATTTTTAATGATCTGGCCATCGCTGCGCGCGTCGTCCAAGCAGAAGGGTTGGCCAAGCGCGTGCTCATTGTGGATCTAGACGTGCATCAAGGCGACGGTACAGCCAGTATTTTTCAGTACGACAATAACGTCTTCACCTTTTCAATGCACTGCGGCAAGAATTTTCCTTTTCGCAAGCAGGTTAGCGATCTTGATCTGTCGCTCCCAGTCGATTCGGATGACGATCTTTACTTGGCCGAACTTCGCACACATCTGGATCCATTGCTAAACCCGCCTGATGAGCGCCATCGCCCCGATCTGGTTTTGTACGATGCTGGCGTTGATCCACATGTAGACGATCAGCTAGGCAAGCTAGCATTAACAACTGACGGGTTGGCCCAACGCGATCAGCTAGTGCTGGAGGCATGTGTTAAGGAAAACATCCCTATTGCATGTGTTTTGGGTGGCGGCTACTCAAAAGATATTGACGCACTTGCATTGCGCCATTCGGTACTTTTTCGCGTCGCGGATGCAGCCTATATGTTTGTATCATGAGTGTAACCTTGAGCGTAGTTACTTTAAGCCCAGTAAGAACGCCCATGCGGGTTCGTAGCGACAATTGTCGGGACCGAATCCGCACTAGTGTAACATCAAGCTAAAATAACGGATTGTTCATATCATTTTTATAGAGGTATGAGCATCCGAAGGTACAAGAAATTGGAGCGAGTAGCAAGGGCTAGCATTCCATAAATGGGCCACAAGATGACTCGCAATAGACTTTATTCTTGGCCCATTCGCGGAATGCGGGTTTCTCCTTTTGTCTCCGTCCATAACTCTCTGGTACCCATGTGGAGAAATTTAACTGCGTGTACTTTCAGGTGCTCGCTCTACTAACGAAAACGATGTATAGTACAGATTACCCGTAACACAAGCGCGACATTTATGAGATAATATCATTTCTACAGTGCCGATTTGTCAATAAAACAGATAAAAGCTCAAAGAACCGCACATCGAAGCTGGAATGGTATATATTGAGCAAATTAATTGATTCTTATCACAAGCGAATAAAGCCAGCGTGGGCCACATTCCTGCTGTGGCTGGCAAAACGCTCCCCTCCGCAGCTAATTGCACTCTCGTTTGCAACAGCAATTCTAATTGGGACGGTGCTGCTTGCACTACCCATCTCGCACACTGCTGGCAGCCTAGGATTGTTAAATGCACTATTCACCGCTACCAGTGCAATTTGCGTAACCGGATTGGCCGTAGCCAATACGAGCACAGATCTCACCCTATTTGGTAAAGTGATTCTGCTTCTTCTCATTCAAGCGGGTGGTTTTGGCTTTATCACCGCCGGTACATTAGCCGTTATGGCAAGCGGGCGGCGGATAAGCTTTCGCGAGCGCATGAATTTACAAGCACAGATGAACGTGCAGAGTGTCGGTGGTGTAGTAGACCTTGTGCGCAAAATTGCCTTACTCGTTGCATCTGTTGAACTGATCGGCGCGCTTCTGCTCTTTGTACGGTTTCGCGAACTTCACGGCAATGCAACGGGTGCGTTCTACGCACTTTTCCACAGCATAAGTGCATTCAACAACGCCGGGTTTGCCTTTTATTCGGACAGCCTAATGGGCTTTGTTGGCGATCCGCTTGTCAATGTGACAATTCTACTTTTGGTTCTGCTTGGTGGCCTTGGCTTCATTGTCATCATCGACATTTTGTCACGCACTCGCAGCCGTAGCCGCCATCCATTAAGTCTGCATTCTAAAATGGTTCTCAGCTCTTCAGCGTTTCTCATTGTTTTTGGTGTACTGGTTGTGCTGCTGTTCGAGTGGACAAACCCAGCCACAATGGGCTCGTTGTCCCTGTCAGAGAAACTTTGGGCCGGGCTTTTTCAGGGGATCACGCCACGTACGGCAGGCTTTAACACGCTAGATTATGGCAATATGCGTGGTGGCACATTGATGGTCACCTTCCTGTTGATGTTTATCGGCGGCAATCCTGGATCCACAGCGGGTGGCATCAAAACCGTAACATTTTTCGTATTGATTGCCAGCGCGCTGAGTACCAGCCGAGGCCAATCAGAACTGTATCTGTTTAAACGGATGGTGAACAAAGATGTTATTATGAAAGCTGGCGTGATTGCATTGTTTGCCACCATGGTTATCGGTGCAGCGATGACGCTTCTGCTGCTTTCCGAACCACACATCGATCGCTTTGCATTACTTTTTGAAACAATTTCGGCTATCGGCACGGTTGGATTATCTATGGGGGTTACAAGCCAATTAAGCGCTATGGGTAAAATTATCATAATTCTACTGATGTACCTAGGTCGATTGGGTGCGCTAACGTTTGCCTTGGCGCTCATGCAAAGACCAGTCGAAACACACATTAAATTTCCGGCAGAAGATATTCTTATTGGATAAAGTACGGTCCTAAATTGAAAACAAAACAGATTTTGATTATCGGGGTTGGGCGTTTTGGCGCAGCTGTTGCCACAACTGCATACGAGCTAGGGCATGAGGTGATAGTAGTTGATCAAGCCGAAGATGTAATCGAAGGCATTATGAACGACGTCACCCAAGCGATAATTGCTGACGCAACAGAAGAAGCAACGCTAGAAAAGCTCGGCTGTAGTGACTTTGACATTGTGGTTATCGCTATTGGAGAAGATCTAGAGTCCAATATTCTCGCGACCGTTGCAGCGAAAAGTGCTGGTGCAAAGCACGTTATCAGCAAAGCAAAGAACGTAACTGCCGCAAAAATATTGTCAAGTGTTGGCGCGGATGAGGTAATTCAGCCTGAACGAGATATGGGCATACGCCTGGCCAAACGTCTAAACATGCCACACTATCTCAACTCGCTTGATCTCGGTGACGATCATGAAATTTCGGAATTTGTAATCAGCGAAAAGTGGGCTAAATCTTTAAAAGAGCTACAGCTTCCCACCCGGTACGGTGTTCACGTGCTCAGCGTTAAGCATGACAATGGCAAAGAGAGTGAGTATACCGTTGGTCCAAGTGCAGATTATGTCCTACACCCTGGTGATAGAGTAATGCTTATGGGCCACGTTAGCGAAATTGAAAACTTGCCCAAAGAGATGTAACCATTAAGAACAATAAACTCGGATCGGAAAAGAGGCGTGGAGCAGCTCTTTTCTATCACTCTTCCATAACCTTTGCTCCCCATATAACAGAGACGTTTTATGCGAATTCTGATCATAGGTGCTGGCGACATCGGCTACCACTTAACACAGCGACTTTCATCCCAGCAGCATGATCTAACGCTGATGGATAAAGATTCGCGTAAGATACATCACGCAAGCGAACATGCCGATGCACTCGTTATTGAAGGCAGCGGATCGAGCTATCGTTGTCTGCAAAATGCATCCATACAGAATATGGATATCGTAGCCGCAATGACAGACGATGATGAAGTCAACCTGCTGACCTGCCGCATTGCCAAAAAAGTTGGTGTCCCAACAACCATTGCCCGAGTGCGCAATCCCGAATTTACCGACCCCGAGTTCGTGCTATCCCCTTCCGAATTGGGTGCCGATCACATCATCCATCCTGAAAAAGAGACGGCCAACGCCGTATTACAACTCTTGCGCCGCTCAAGCGCTACCTATGCCTTTGACTTTGAGAGCGGCAAAATCCAAGTAATTGGCGTGCGGATCGATCGCGACTCTCCTCTGATCAACCAGCCGCTGGAAGATCTGCACAGATATGACAACCGTCATATCCAAATTGTGGCAATCGAGCGTTCGACCGAAACGATCATCCCAAAGGGGCAAGATGTACTGCTGCCTGGCGATCAAGTATTTGTCGTTTGCGATAAGAACAACGTTTCGGAATTTATGACCATGGCTGGCAAAGCCGAAAATCGAGCCTCCAACGTCATCATTTTGGGTGGCGGATTGGTTGGTTTGACCATTGCCGAAGCGCTGCAAGATGAAGTCAACGTCAAGTTGCTTGAAAAGGATCAACATCGAGCCGAGCAACTGGCTGACTTATTGCCCAAAGCGCTTATTCTTTACGGTAACGGAACCGACGACTTCGACATTTTGCGCGACGAAGGCCTTAGCAACATGGGCGCGTTTGTCTCGGTAACGGGCGACGACGAACATAACATTATTAGCGCACTGCTAGCTCGCCAGATGAACGTTGCGCAGTCGATTGCGTTGGTCAACAAAGTGAATTATCTTCCCGTCATCCCTAGCATCGGGATAGATTCCGTGGTGAGCAAGCAGCTTCTCACCGTCAATGCAGTAGAGCATCTAATTCAGGCCGAAATTGCCGACATCGCCACACCGCCGGGCATGGAAGCACGTTTGATTGAATTTATTGCGGGCAATCGATCCAAGATCACGCGCAAGCCGCTAAAAGAGATAAACTTCCCACGAAACGCAGTCGTCGGAGCTGTTATGCGTGGCGAAAACGTTATGATTCCTCACGGCGAGACGCACATCCAGCCGCAAGATCGCGCGGTGGTCTTTACCCTACCCGATTGCGTCCAAGCCGTCGAACGGCTTTTCGAATAGAGCTATGAATCTAAGAAAAACATCACCAAGCACACCCCTTTCTGGTAGAGCACCTGCAATTCATTTTGGTAGCATCATTCATATTTTGGGCTTGCTCATGATCTTCATCGGGGGGACCATGATGCTGGTCACCCCCATCGCATTCATCTACGGAGATGGGGGAATACTCGCTTTTCCATTTAGCGCGCTTATAACGGCCGTCTCTGGCTTCATCGCCTTTAAGTACACAGATTTCGGTGGAGAGCTGCGCGCCAAGGAGGGCTTTGCCATTGTTACTCTTGGCTGGTTGTCTGCATCTATCTTTGGCTGCCTCCCATTTATTTTTATGGGCGCAGCGCCCTCCATAACCGATGCATTTTTCGAAACTATCTCTGGCTTTACCACCACCGGCGCAACCATTATGAGCGACATCGAAGGGTTGCCTCACAGCATTCTCTTCTGGCGTAGCCTAACGCACTGGCTGGGCGGTATGGGCATCATCGTTCTCTCGCTTGCCATCTTACCCTTTCTGGGTATTGGCGGGATGCAGCTATTTAAAGCCGAAGTACCTGGCCCCGTTGCAGACAAGTTAACCCCGCGCATTACCCAGACGGCCAAAATACTTTGGGCCGTTTATGTCGCGTTGACGGCCATCGAGATGGGTCTGCTGATGTATGGTGGCATGGATTGGTTCGACGCTATTACCCACAGCTTTGCCACCCTCTCCACGGGTGGTTTTTCGCCAAATAATAGCAGCGTTGGTGAATACAGCCCCTTCTTGCAATATGTTATTATTCTCTTTATGTTTTTGGCGGGCATCAACTTTTCGCTCCACTTTCGCTTTATCAGCGGCAGCTTTCTCTCTTACTTTAAGAACCGAGAATTTCTCATCTACTGCAGCCTCATTACAATTGTTACAGTCATCATCAGTATCGACGTCTTTCGCCGCTTTGGTGGGCTAGAACAAGCTTTCCGCGACACGCTCTTTCAGGTTGTTGCCATTGTCACCTCCACAGGGTTTGGCACAGCGGACTTCGAACAGTGGTCCTTTAGCTCGCAATTTTTGCTCTATGGGCTCATGTTTATCGGCGGCTGCGCAGGATCCACCGGTGGTGGGATGAAAGTTGTGCGCTGGTACATTGTTGTAAAATTTGTCTTTAGCGAAGTCAAACGTCTGCTGCATCCCAATGCCGTCATCCCTGTACGCATGGATGGCGCAACCGTCCCCACCAGCGTGATCATGCACATTTTGGGCTTCTTTGTCCTGTACATTCTCATTTATGGGGTTTCGGTATTTCTGCTAGCGCTCATGGGGCTAGACATGCACACATCGTTCACCGCAGCCGTCTCGGCCTTGAGCAACATCGGTCCGGGTTTGGGCGACATTGGGCCAACCGAAAATTATGGCGGCCTGCCCACCATGGCAAAATGGTTACTCTGCTTTCTCATGCTCATGGGCCGTCTCGAAATCTTTACTGTTTTTGTACTCTTCTCTCCCGCTTATTGGCGAAAGTAGGTTGGGGATTGGGTGGACGAGTTATTCACGGGGCTTTGTCTCACTCATTATAGACTCTCACGGGTCTATCCTGTCTTACCTTTATCAGATCCTTCAGTTTATGGAAGGATCTGATCGTGGAGGTAAGATCTGGTCGCAAATCGCGCAACTTCGTGCGCCCCGTGAAGGTTCCTTCCCACATTTGGGGGAAGTTAGCAGGGGGCGGCAACATGGGCAAACCCAAACCCCATGCCAGCATTCAACACTTTTGGGTAAAGGTAGCTACTTTGTACAGGGCTACGTCCCAGCGAGTACCATCGAAACCCAATCCCTGTTCCCAGTATCCAATCCCTCCAAAGGAGCAAATATGTCCACACGCAAACAATATCAATCCGACCCAAACATCAACATCGTTACCGGCGTTTGCGCGCACGACTGCCCCGACTCGTGTAGCTGGCAAGTTGCCGTCGAACAAACGAGCGGGCGCGCCATCGACATTTGGGGACACGCCGAACAACCCGTGACCGCGGGCGCGCTCTGCGGCAAAGTGGATCGCTACCTCGAACGCACCTACCACCGCGACCGCCTGACCACACCATTGCGTCGCACTGGGCCCAAAGGATCGGGTCAATTCGAAGACGTCTCTTGGGAGGTTGCGCTGGCCGAAATTGCCGAGCGTTTGCAGGGCGTTATCGCGCAGCATGGGGAAGAAGCTGTGTTGCCCTATTCCTACGCGGGGACAATGGGGATGCTACAACAAAATGGCCTCTCCGACCGTTTTTTTAACCGCATCGGGGCCAGCCGGTTGGCCCGCGGGATCTGCTCGCAAGCGGGTTTTGAGGGCGTCAGCTACACAATCGGCTCGACTGTGGCAATGGAGACCGAATCGTATGCGCACGCCAAGTTGATCCTGATTTGGGGCAGCAACACTTTAACCAGCAACTTGCACCTGTGGCCCTTTATTGTGCAGGCGCGCAAAGCTGGGGCGCGCGTCATCGTGATCGACCCCGCTAAAACACGAACGGCCAAAGCCGCGAACGAGTGGATCGCCATCCAGCCGGGCACGGATGCCGCGTTGGCGCTCAGCATGATACATGTGATTATTCGCGACAACCTGCACGACGCCAGCTATGTGGCCGATCACACCCTTGGTTTTGATCAATTAGCCGAACGTGTGCGCGAGTGGACACCCGCCCGCGCCGCGCAGATTACGGGCGTACCGGCTGAACGAATCGAGACATTGGCCCGCGAGTACGCCACCACCCGACCCGCCGCTATCCGCATGAATTATGGGATGCAGCGCCACGTGGGTGGGGGCATGGCCTCGCGCGTGATTGCGTGCTTGCCCGCGCTCGTCGGCGCGTGGACCGAGTATGGCGGCGGCTTTCAGTTGAGCGCTAGCGGCACCTTCCGCCACTTTGATTACGGCCATCTATACCGTACGGATCTGCTGGCCGGGCGCTCGCCACGCACTATCAACATGAACCGACTGGGCGATGCGCTCAGCTTGGATCGGGAATTGCTGGCACGCTCGCATGCTGTCCCCCGTCCCGTGGATCAATTGCCCACGCCCGCTGAGGCTGGCCCGCTGGTCAAGGCGCTGATTATCTACAATTGCAACCCGGCCGCGGTGTCGCCCGATCAGGCGGCGGTGCTGGCGGGCTTGCAGCGTGAGGATCTCTTTACCGTGGTGCTGGAGCATTTCCAAACAGACACCGCCGACTATGCCGACTATCTGCTGCCCGCCACCACGCAGCTCGAACATTGGGATTTGCAGCGTCCCTATGGGCATCTCTTTTTGGGGCTGAATCAGCCAGCGATTGCGCCGATTGGCGAGAGCTTGCCCAATAGCGAAATCTTTCGGCGGCTGGCGCGGGCAATGGGGTACGACGATCCATGTTTCCACGAAGAGGACGAGACGATTTTGCGCACGCTGATTGAAAAGCAGACGCACCCAGATTTTGAAACCATTACGTGGGATCGCTTGATGGACGAAGGGTTTGCGCGGCTGAATGTGGCGGACCCGTACCTGCCCTTTGCGCATGGAAACTTCCCGACGCCGAGTGGAAAATGTGAATTCTACAGCGAGCGAATGCGGGCCGACGGCTACGATCCGCTGCCGACGTATACCCCGCCAAACTATATAGAGATGCCCGAGCGTGAAGCGGATTCTGATTGGTTAATCTGCATTTCGCCACCCGCGCATTCGTTTCTCAACACGACCTTTGCTAACGTGGATCGCTTTCTGACGCGCGAGTCCAAGCCAATTGTGCAGATTCACCCCGACGATGCGGCGGCACGCCAAGTTGCCACGGGCGATAGTGTTCGTTTATCCAACGAGTTGGGCAGCGTGTTGCTGACCGCTCAGGTGACCGATTCGATTGTGGCGGGCACGCTGCTTGCGCCAGGCATCTGGTGGAACAAGTTTAGCCCCGATGGCCGCAACATCAACCAGATCACGCCGCAGTTGGAGACGGATATGGGGTCGGGCGCAACCTTTTACGATACGCTTGTGCGAGTGGAAGTTGTGGCGCAGAGTGAGCCTCTCCATCAAAAAAATAACGAGGAGATTCGGACCGATGAACCAGTTGCTGCCGACTGATTTAGCGCACTTTATTGAGACGCATAATATTAACGCTCGGCTGATTCCGTGCGCCGACGAGACGCCAACAGTGCCCGATGCAGCCGCCGCGCTGGGCGTAACGACGGATCAGATTATCAAAACATTGCTTTTTGCGGTGCAGCGCCCCATGCCCTCGGACAAAACGGGGATCGTTCCAGCGGATTATGTTGATCACGTGGTGATTATTAGCAATGGCGAAAGTCGGGTAGACAAGCATCTGCTTTCGACTCATTTTGAGGTGGGGAAGAAAAGGGTGAAGCTGGCCTTGACCGAGACTGTGCTTACACTTGTCGGGTTTCCTCCTGGCGGGGTGCCACCCTTTGGTCATCGCACGAAGTTGCCGGTTTTGCTGGACGAGTCGGTGTTGACGCAGCGCGATCGGCCCATTTTCGGCGGCGGTGGCGATGATCAAACGATGTTGGAGCTGACGGTCGACGAGCTGATCCGCGTGGTCGAGCCGACTGTGCTGGCCGTGAGTTGAATCCCATGAACATTATCGTCCACGATACGCTATCGACATTCGAACCGCTCTTCACATCAACCGACAACCCAAAGGTGCTGCTAGAAAAAGCAAGACCCGTGCTCTTTGATCCGGACGGATTGCAGGTACAATTGAGCAAACATTTTGCCAATAAAGAGCAGAATGGCTTTTACGTGATGCAGGCTGCGCAGCGTGATGGCGTTCATGTGTTGGCCATGCAGCAGGGGTGGGGGCTCTTCAATCCGACGCGCAATCGAAACGTTTCGGCTTGGCAGTTCGAGCAATTTGCGCAGAAGGATGTTGCTGCACGCATCCATGAAATTCTCACCGCGCTCTGCGAACAGCTTCCCGATTCGCTGCTGCCGCCAACGCTCAACTGCTACCTTTTCCCCACGGACCCCGCAAATAAACCGTTGATGATTAACAATCATGGGCTAAGTGGCTTTGGCTTTTCGCCGGGTCATCTCTTTGTGCAGCTTTGGCCGAGTGACGGCAATCTGGCACGCCTGCGGCCACTGCTCGCGCGCCTGTTGATCCACACTATTCGACCACTCCCACTAGAAACAACGCAAACATTAGCCGATTGGCTGGCAATTGAGGGATTAGCCGCCAATTTTATCATGACTACTTTGCCCAAACCGGACCGGATGTCGTGGTACGAGTGGCTCAAACTAGGGCAAAAGTCGTGGCGCGATTGGCTTAACCCGCCTGCCGACTGGCCAGAAACATTAGCGCAGATTGCGGCGATATATGGGCTATCGAGCTTTGACGATCTGGTTGTGAATGTCTATTCGTCGATGCAGCCGATTGGCAGCGACCGCCCGCCAACGGTCGATCCGCTCAGCGCGGAGGAGCGCGAATACGCCCGCGACGTGATCCGTGACGGGCTGGGCGAAACCGATCCGAACCAGATTGCGGCCTATCTCTATGGTGATGAAATTGTGGCCGAACAGGGTCATCAGGGGGTTGGTCTACCGCCCTATGCTGGATTTGAGGTGGCGCATGATATGGTCGAACGGTACTTGGCGCGCCAGAAGCTGTCGCTGGTTGACGCACTGGGTGGCAAACGCGCAGATTTTGCACAAGTGTTATGAGCGTGTGAGCCATTGCGGATATGTATCAAGCCAAGAAATATGGTCAATTTTAGGGGCATTCGAACCCATATAATTCGATGTCACCCCTGCCCTGGCCTCCGCGAGGATAAACTCGGCAGGGGTCCACTTGAACGACTTTAGATTTCTGCCTGCGCAGAGCCTGCCCTCATGCAGATGGGGAATGACAAGGAAGTCTCTTTCTTTGCCGACGGATATTTGTACAATCTGAATTTGTCCCCGAACTAAAAGGCACCATAAATCTTAATACACCCGCAAACTTTGCAACTGTTGACGTACCTTCTGCAACAATGATAGACTAGTACACCCATAGAGCTATATCGTCGCAGCATTAAATTAGACGTTTATTTGAATGGATTATCTGTTGATATTGACACGAGCAGGGCTAAAAAAGGAATCGGGTATACCCCAATGAGCGACGTATATCGAATTTGTTCACAGTGCGGCAAGCGAATGAACGAAATAGACCATCGATTTTGCCCCGATTGTGGAGCAGACAGTCATGCTGATTTAAGCGTCCCCGAATCATCTTTAGCCATAGCCGCCACCAAAGCCGCCCTGCCTATCTTGGTTGGAACCGTCAGCTTGGCACTGCGTTTTGGATTGAAGTTACTTCAAAGTCGCGCCGCCATTTCGGCAGCCCAAAACGCAAGCACACTCTCGCGTTTTTCCGCATCACTCGCAACAAATAATGCTAGCACTCTATCTACTGATTCAGGATCGGGCAAATCAAACATTTCAAAGCAGGGTAGACGCCGCATTCATATTCGTACAGCTTGGTCCATGGGCGATTCGAACGGAAACTGGCGAAAAGGCCAATCCGAACACATTATTGATATCGATGAATAAGTTGCAAAATAGCCAAGAGAAAATTTGAACAATCTATTATTTTTTCGGAAAAACTGTATACTTTTCTCAGATCATGCACAAGGATGTCGCACCGCATGAATCGACGCCAACTGGCCTTCATCATTCTTTTAAATGCCTTTATAAGCATAGTTGTTTCATCCTGCGTTTTTTGGATTGTCGAACAACGTCGCCCCGATGTCGAAGAGTTAGCCGCTATCCTTACCCCTGTATCACAAACAGGCACAGTTTCTACTGTTGGGTCAACCGATAATTTTGCAATTAGCAGCAGTGGCAATGCTTCGAGCGGAAATTCTGGCGCAGCGACCAGCAGCAATACCTCCACCCAGCCTGCTGAATTAGCACCTAGTACACCACAGCCAATCCCAAACAATAACGCCGTTGGTGGAAATACATATGTCGTACAGGCAGGTGACAGCCTTACCGGTATTGCAAACCAATTTGGCCTAACGATTGATCAGCTTCTAAATATTAACAATTTAGATAATCCAGATTTTGTCTTTGTTGGGCAGCAATTGATTTTACCTGCGGGTAGCACATCATCTACGCAGCCGGTCCAGCAGCCAGTTGCCAATACTCAACCAAGTCGGGTGGTTAACGGCACGCTGCAAGTTACCGAAGTAAGTGGCCAAGGTACGTTAGCGTCAGAAATTGCGCTGGTTGTTAACGAAAGCGATGCACCTTTTAATTTGCAAGGCTGGACGTTAGGACGCGAAGGTGGCCCGATTTATACGTTCGGCAACTTGCCTATCTTTCCTGGCGGCAGCGTACGCATTCATAGTAAAGCCGGAAATGACACAAGCATCGATCTGCATTGGGGGCAGCCCAACGCTGTGTGGAGCACGGGCAGTGTCGCGCGTCTTGTTAATGTACAGGGCGAATTGGTCCACACCTTTACAGTGAAATAATGAGTAACCGTTCAGATCCTCCCTGTGGTTGATTGCCCGCCGCTACGCTATAGCTTTTTGCGGGCTTGGAAGCGCAGCGGATGTATCGAAACTAAGGAGAGCTGAACGGTTACAATAATGAATATGGCTAAATAATTATGGCTCAAGAAAATAAACCATCAAGCAGCACAGAAGAAGGTTCGCCCAAAGAAGCGTCTAGCAAAACGGGGACGAGTCGCCGCTATTTTCGGCGCAACAAAGGCGCGTCTCAGTCGTCAGAGACAAACAGCCGAAGTGGCAGCAAACGAAACAACAAGCGCCGCACCAGCAGCCGCAAGCGTGATGATGAGTCGAGTGGTAAATCGCAGCGATCCCGACGCGCTAAGTCACGTTCCGAGGATGGCTCTTCAAAACGGGGTCGCTCATCCTCGCGTCGATCGCGCAACAGTCGGCGCAGAGACGAAAACCGAGAGAAAAGTTCATCGGAACGCGAGACCCAAAGTGGATCGAACTTCTCGATCCTAGACGAAATCGCGAAGGAATATACTCCACCCACATCAGTTTATGTATATACGCACGTGGGCGGTTCCTCGCAGGAGATCGACGCCAATTTCCGGGCAGAGTCCATGCAGCTTTCGCATAACCCAACCACCATCGATGATTTTGGTGTTGAGCTATCTCCCATCATGGGGAAAATTTTAGAAATAGACGAAGAAAATCTGCCCAAATCTGATTGGTCTTGGGAGACTTTTTCTGATGACGAAATTGTTGAGGAGCGCTTTCATGAGTATGCGGACATTCCATCACCGAGTGACGAAGATAGCGTGACAGATGAGCAATTTGCCGCGGAACAAGAGGCAAAGGCTAAAGCAGCAAAAAAGCCCTCTTCATCTGAAGAGTCGTCCCAAACATCCTCCCGCGATCGCTCAGATGGTAGACGTTCGGACCGCAGACGTTCGGACCGCAGACGCACAGACCGCAAACGTTCGGACAACGAATCATCTGACAGCAGTGAACGCCGCTCTCGTAAACGCCGAACAAAGCGCAGCGACAATTCTCGTGGCGAAAAAGCAGGCGAGGGCGAAAATCGGACATCGCGCCCACGTCGAACCCGCGGCAGTCGACGCTCCCGATCCCGAACTGACAATCGGTCAGGATCAAAAGAACAATCAGAGTCAAAAGAATAATCAAACACAATCAATTAGGCCATTCCAAAAATAAACTATACAGCATGGCGGCAAGCTATTTCAGAAAACCGCTGAAATTGGTGTAATTATTTTTTGGTTTAGTTTTAATAAACTGTAAATACAAAAATATGAATGCAACAATTGCCACCCTAAATGAATACGTCGGCCAAGAGATCACGCTCAACTGCTGGCTTTATAACAAAACAGGTAAAGGTAAACTCCAATTCTTGCAAGTGCGTGACGGAAGCGGTCTTTGTCAAGCCGTTGTCTTCAAAGGCAACGTGAGCGAAGAAGATTTCGACGCCGGTAAAGAATTAACGCAAGAGAGCAGCCTACAATTAACCGGAACCGTTAAGGCTGAAGAACGCGCTCCGGGCATACCGGGTGGCTTCGAAATCGATGTCAGGGCGCTTTCCATCGTACAAATTGCCGAACCATACCCGATTACGCCCAAAGAGCACGGTATCGAATTTTTGATGCAGAATCGTCATCTGTGGCTGCGCTCCAATCGACAATGGGCCATCTTGCGCGTGCGGGCCGTCATCGTCTCTGCCATCCGCGAATGGCTCGACGGCAACGGTTTTCTCAACATCGACACACCGATCCTTACACCTGCGGCTGCCGAGGGCACCACGACCCTCTTCGAGATCGACTTTCACGGCGAGCCAGCCTATCTTGCGCAGACGGGGCAACTCTATAACGAAGCGCACATTTTTGCCTTTGGTAAAGTCTACTGCTTTGGGCCAACCTTCCGCGCCGAAAAGAGCAAAACCCGCCGCCATCTGCAAGAATTCTGGATGGTCGAGCCAGAAATTGCCTTCTGCGATCTGCACCAGCTTATGGAAATCGAAGAGCAATTTGTCAGCCACATCGTGCAGCGCTGTCTACGCGATTGCAAAGACGAGCTCGAAATCCTCGAACGCGATACAACCGCACTCGAAAAAGTCAGTGGCTCCTTTCCCCGCATTCATTACGACGAAGCCGTCAAGATGATCAACGATGCTGCTGCCGCCGGAACGCTCGTGCCCGGCTACGAAGATGTCGTGCCCACCATCGAATGGGGCGACGATTTTGGCAGCCCACACGAAACATATCTGGCTGCGCAATTCGAAAAACCACTCTTCGTTCACCACTACCCGACGCAGGTCAAAGCCTTCTACATGGAGCCAGATCCCGACCGGCCTGAAGTCTGTCGCAGCGTCGATCTACTTGCGCCCGAAGGCTACGGCGAAGTCATCGGCGGCAGCGAGCGCATGAGCGATCCCGAAAAGCTCATCGCCGCCATCGAACACCACGAACTGCCCCACGGCGCATACGACTGGTACGTAGACCTGCGCAAATATGGCTCCACCGTTCACAGCGGCTTTGGCCTAGGCGTCGAGCGCACCGTCGCTTGGGTCTGCGGCCTTTCCCACATCCGCGAGACAATTGCCTTCCCGCGTACGCTCGGCAACATGCGTCCATAAAGATTAAGTACAGCATAATTTTTATGGATATATTCACAAAACAAATCTATTGGCACGCCCCTGTTTGGGAACTTTTGCTCATATTATTGGCGACAATTGGTTTGATGATATGGCTTTATTATCGCACTATTGGTCGAAAGGCAATTTGGCATGCACTTAGACAAAGACATCCCGTGTTTGAGCATCAACCACTCTATTTTTATACAAGATCAAATGGAATCGAGTCGTTGAACGAGGTAGCTCAACATATGCTGGATAATTTGCATGCAGTGGAGCATAAATATTTGCTCGCCGCTTTTATTGATGTTGCAGCCGAAGCACTTACCGAAGGTAGACTAGCCACTCAGACCAATTGGGGGCAGCAAAATCAAATGCTTTCTGCAATTCCTTTCTTTGATGGAGCAGACACGCCCGAATGTGTTTTACTCACAATCACAAAAGCAAGTATTTCCAATACAATACCCCCCATTCCAATTAGCATACCAGTCGCTTCGATACCTCCTTCAACCCCTCCCCAACCTTTCATTACTGAGAATACTATCAATTGGATATATATTGGGAAAGACTTACAGATTCATCCAGAACAGCCAATAGTCCAGGTGAGACGGGCCACAGATAGCAGTAACAGAACTGGTTTAGATACTGTGGCCTGGCAAATTGAGGAGTTAACGTATTTGGAAGAGAAGTTGCTGCGCTACATGCATCTACATTTAAATGAAACACAGCAGGCTGAAGACCTTTTTCTGGCAGTTTGGCCAGACGATGAAGTTGACAGAGTCGGTTTACGACCAGATCAGAAAGATCGTTTGCGTCGTCTAGTCTTTAATGTGCGTAAACATGTTGAGCCAACCCCACGTACACCGCTATATTTACAAACTGCGCATGGAATGGGGTATACGCTATATGGTTCATAGAAATTCCATATTAAAACCATACATTAAATCCCCATTTTTACTGTTAATCATTTTACTTGGGCTTGTGATTATCTGGTTGGCTGGCCGTACTGATGCCGTAATGGGGAAACCATTATTGATGACTTGGAATTATGATCCTCAGCTTTATGATCCTCATCAAAGTAGTGATCCCATCGCCTATTCTATCTTCCGCCATACATGTGAGCCGCTTTTCTATGAGGACTATGATGGCACTATCAAAGGGTTATTAGCTCAAGATGATATAGTGTATACAAATAATGGACAACGTCTCATTATTGAGCTACGTCCAGATATTTATTTTCATGATGGTTCACTACTTGATGCGGCAGCGGTTAAACAGAGCTTTGATCGGCTGAAAATGTTCGGTATGTCGCCTTTAATTTCTCAATTTCGCAATGTTCAGGTCGAGATAACTAGCCCAAATCAAATTGCATTTGAACTACCATCCCCTAATTATGACTTTGCAAGGTTATCTTTAAGTAACCCCTATGCGGCCATTGTTAATACAGCCGCAGATGGGCTGCCCTCATGTACAGGTCCATATAAGTTCACGCCAGATCTGTACACAAAAGATCATTCTATTATACTCGTTAGCACCCCAGGCTATCATTGGCCTCCAGATTATTTCAAAAATAAAAACAGATCAAAGATTCCACAAATTAACGTTCAGTTTGTACCTGAACGCGAGCAACGTTTTGACATGCTTTTGGATGAGCAAGTCTGTCTGTTGAGTATAAACTCCGAGCAGTTCAAAAGAATAGAATCTGATCAAAGATTTACATTCTTTGAAGCGCTGGGGGGAGTCACATACTTGGGCTTTAATTTTTTGGATGAGCGGTGGCTTAATTTAGAAGCACGCCAGGCCGTAGCCACAGGATTGAACAAACTGGAACTTGCACAAATGGGTCCATTTGTGATTAGTAACATGGTATTCGGTCAAGCTACTACTGGGTATGACGAACGCGCCGCCACTTTTGGCTATTCTTTTGGTCCTATCAAAAGTAAGCAGCTCTTAAACAAAGGCTGGCAGGAAACTTCTTTTAGTATCGATGACGAAATTGTCTTATTATTTCCTACAAGTAATACCTACCGCGAATTAGCATTAACAATCCAGCAGCAGTTAAGAACTATCGGTTTACAGAATGTTCGATTACATGAGGTTCCGCGAAAGGACATTTTGCAAAAAAGACAAGAGTTTGATTTGCTTCTTTTTGACTATGCCTGGGGTGATTACACTGCACTTTCAACGTTTTTCGGATCAGGGCCTCGAAATTTATTAAGCTACACAAATTCTGATATTCCAGCCTTGATTGAACAATCACTCGCAACCAAAGAACCAAGAGTAAAACAAAATTTTTTGCTACATGCGCAAAAAATTGTCTTGGAAAATGCAATTTTGCACCCATTGCTCACGCGACAGATTATATTTGCTGTAAATAAAAATTGTGTTAAGCAAGTACGCCTGTCCCCGTTTGGTGAGTTGCTTTTTCACGATGCATATACGTTGAATTAGTTAGTGCTAATAAATGTAGAACAACTAACAGCGAATGCAATCCCTTGTTATAGCTGACCTAAGTGGATATACAGTATAACGAAAATAAAAAATCACTTTATACTGTATTATACTGCGCTCAGAATGAGAACCGTAGTTTTGTAACGTAGGCATCCTGCCTGTGACCACAGGCAAGATGCTTGAGCTACTTTCGCTTGGAACTACGGTTTTGAAACTGCACGCAGTAATAGAACACGATTTATCATGAACTCTCATGATAAGTCATGAACCCTCATGACGCTCTTGCCAGATTTGTGATTAACTAATAAATACGTTTGACATTGTTGAGCGATATAGCTGAACAAAATATCACAATCAGACGTGGATTTCTATTCATCTATTATCAAAATTCACAAATTTGGGAGATGTAAAATGCGCATAAAATTTAGGGGGATACAAAAATTTTGTACCCTGTCGTTTATCATCATAGCGTTATTGACCAGTCTATCCATTATTGGGTTTGCGCAAGAAAATGTAACAGGAGAGGTCTATTTACTAGGTGAGCAACCCATGAGTCAAGTATTATCCGAGATTCAAAAATATAATAGTAAGGGATATTATGTAACTCGGGAATACAGAGTCCATGATCAAATTCGAACAGATGGGTTTAGTGTAGACAGCTTTCAAATAGAGAATGCTCAGCGCTTTGTAGACCAATACTGGGAATCAAATAACAGTATGCTGCGGGATTTGCAGAATGGAATTGACCGTTTAGAAGGCCAACAAGATCTAAATGAGGCCGCAGCAGAAGCATGGGCAACCTATGTTTCTAATATTCAGGCTCAGTTAGCGGAAGTGTCTAAAATCGAAGGATGTTGGCTGGCTAATGACTGCCCAGATATCCCAATCGTTCGTATAACTGTGTCTGGAAGCCGAGCTGATTTGGAGAGGTTGGCAAAAGAATCAGACGTGGTTGACAAGATTGAAATTGAGCGATTTACAATACTCCATCAGGATATTGTACTTCAAAATATCGAGCAAGACGATACCATCATAGGTGAGGCTTACTTGGTTTGGGAGCAATCAGCAACTAATGTATTAGCAGAGATTGAAACATTTAATGTCAGATCGCTTTATGTTATTCGAGAATATGAATCGGGCGATCAAATTAGAACGGATGGCTTTAATATAGATCAGTTTGAATCTCAAGAAATACAGTACCTAATTAGCCAATATTGGGAATCGCATATTGGTATGTTGAGAGATCTAAAAAGCGGAATTATCAATTTAGAGGGTCAACAAGATTTAAATGAGGTAGAAACAAAGGCATGGCAAATCTATAGTAATAGCGTTCAGGAACTAATAGTGAATGCATCCAAGCTTGATGACTGCTGGTTGACACGTGGTTGTCCCGACATACAGCTTGTTCGTGTAACCGTGTTAGGGAGCCAGTCTGCCTTTGAAAAAATGGCTGCAGAATCGGATTTGATTGATAGAGTTGAGATAGAGTCACCAGAAGATCGGGCAGAACCTAAGAAGTTTCAAAATATCGAATCGGCCTCTGTAACTAAATTGGTAAATCAGACTAAATCAAATGCAAATTCGACATTCAATAGATGGATGCCAAGACTAGGAACTACCGACATTAAACCATTTTCACCACATCCCGGCAAACGCTATGCGTCACATACGGTTTATTGGGATACTGATGCTAGAATAGCAGCCTATGGGTGGTTTGATTCAGGGTACGAACATGATTTCTTTTTAAATGATTCTGATTTGAGCAATCTAGGTTCAGGCACTTATTTGAATGATAGTGAGAATTCAAGTGAAGTTCCTGCTGTAGACTATTGGAGTAGTACATTACCAGTTCCATATCTAGATACACGATTTGCAGACCCTGATTATCTAAAATCCTTTACAATCGGAAGTGCTTTCGGTGAGGCTATTAATTCTGGTGTTCATTATAATATATACGTACTATTAACGGTGATGCAACTATAGACAATGGCTTTATGCAGGGACAAATCGGTGTAAGAACCCCTTCTGGATGTTTCACGACTTGGTGTGTATCTGGTGTAGAACATTTAAGTATTTATCCAACATATGCTATAGAAAATATTCCAACCACCTCTGTTTTGTACTGGAAGTTACTTGATTTGAATGAATCAATCTGGCGCAATAGCAAAGGGTATGAGCGAGCTGTTATGGTGGATGCCACTGATTCAATCCAGTGGTTAGAGGGGTCTTCCCTTTGGTCTGATCCGATTAATATTAACACGCTACCAGGAAGTGGGGCTCTTCAAACTCAAGCTAACTATAGAATAGGTAACAATCTGATACAGAGTGTATGGCGCGATAATGAGGGTTATTTTCGTTATGTTGCGATTGTAAACGATGTAATTCAATGGAACTCTGCACCTGAATGGAGCGGGCCAGTTGCATTAAACAGCTTGCCAGGAAGTGGTTCAATACAGGCTCATGGTGATTTTGTTGCGGGCAATACGCTGTGGCAGGCACATTGGCGTAATAACGAAGGATATGCACGCTCAGTCCCTATCGTTAACAATAGCCCACAATGGTCATCAGCATCATCTTGGAATGGCCCAATCTCGATTAATACTTTGCCGGAGAGTGGCTCTATCCAAGCCCAAGATAATTTTGTTGTCAACGATACTGTATGGCAGGTAATTTGGCGTAATAACAAGCAGCACTCACGTAGTGCGCCAATTGTAAATGGTGCAGTGGATTGGAATCAAGCATCGAGTTGGACCGAGACAACCGCACAGGAGAGTTTACCCGGTAGCGGCACTGTTCAAACACAAGCCAATTACATTTTTCCATAGACTTTATAAGCTCGACTTTGTACAAGATGAGTCAAGGAAAAAGGGAATTCTGAGAAAATAAAAAGACAAGGTAAGCTACATTTCTACAAACGACCAAGAAAGGAGAAATGATGCAAACCTTG
>ENA-ORXM01001029-ORXM01001029.1-marine-metagenome-genome-assembly--contig:-NODE-1029-length-41950-cov-86.979032_pt1 | contig 41950 bp, 30 predicted proteins | sample MGYA00237867_ERZ511480 | MGnify/ENA primary metagenome ERZ511480 (study PRJEB26309, sample SAMN06266103) | marine metagenome | isolation source: Algal blade | place: United Kingdom:Sidmouth, United...
GGCCAATGCATATTTAATCGTTCATCGGACCGAATAGAATGTTGGACAGGCGCATTCTGGCAATCTGCTGGACCTGTAGGTGCTACAGGAGCCACTGGACCGCAAGGAGAGACAGGAGCCACTGGACCGCAAGGATCGACAGGTGCTACTGGACCACAAGGTGAAACAGGCGCTACAGGTGCCACGGGAGCAGTTGGACCACAAGGGGAGACAGGCGCAACGGGAGCCACAGGCCCACAAGGTCCTGGCTTTCTTGCCTATGGAAGTGTCTTTTCGAATACAGTTATTGCAGGAGGATCTGCAAATTATCAATGTACTTGGGATGCGCTCAATCAGCAATACTTAATCACATTTGTAGGTGGTGTTCGATATTCTTTTACAAAATTCTCAACACAAGTAACTGTCGAATCTGGGTCATCTTTTGCTACGGCGACCGATTTTAATAATCGATTGGCCATAAAAATATTTGATACTAATGGAAATGCAGTGCAAAGGGCATTTCAATTTACGACATATCAGTATTAATACACCTCAATTATTAGAGTCTCTTATATCCTTCGATTTTAGCACGCTTTATATTTAATTATATGAAGCGTGCTTATAAACTAATCAGTAAAGGAGGGTGTCTTTATTGTGAGCTTAGATGGGTGCTAAGCAGTTTAAAAGTGAGCTTAGCTAAGAACTCTTTCTGGATATACTAAAATTTTCATTATAAAAAATATGCCATAATCTCTTATATCCTTAAAATGGAGATTCTTCATCTTAGATGGTGAAGTATCTTTTTGCATTCAGTAAAATTAAATTGAAGTATATGCACACAAATATCAATCTCCTTTGGTATTTTGAGAGATGCCGCTAAGACTTCATTGCATCTTACTTCAGGTTTTGATATGCTATATGCTAGTCGCTCAGCATGTAGATGAGAAAATCATCACTGCGGATTCCCTATCAGAGATCGAAAAATTTGAACAATCCAATGATTTATATAAATCAATACTCTCAGAATTAGATTCTAATGATAAAAAGTATAATGAGATAGCCACCAAACTTGCTATAGGCTATCAAAAAATAGAACTTCATCAAAAAGCAATCGATCTCTTATCTCCTTTGCTTTCTGGTTCCTCTGTAACTCAAGATTCCATCACTGCGCTGGCATTCCACAAACTCGCAGTCTCACACTATTATCTTGAGGAAGATAGAAAAGCCATCACATTTTGGCTTAAGGCTATTCAGATCAGAGAGGAGATAGTGACTACGGACCTAAGCGATATTATTAAAGGCTATAGAAACATCGGCACTACATATATTAATTTAGAAGAGTACCTGAGTGCGAAAGAATTTATGCAGAATGCACTCGATTTATTGATTAGGCAAAAACCACAGGATGAAGTTCTCTTAGCTCTGACATACGCAGAGTTAGGACATACTCTATCAGTGCTTGGTGATTTTGGCCAGTCAGAAACTTATTTATTAAAGGCTAAAGATCTATATGAGACTATCTTCAACGAAGAACCATGGGAGATGTACCTGATCTATACTTATCTCTATGAACATTATCATCTGCTGGAAAATATGGATTTAGCATTAGCTTACCCAAAACGCATCATTGATTTAGTCAATAATCTTGATGATCTATATCTTGCAGACTCTATCGCTTTAGCTGACGCATACAATAATCTGAGTAATGGTCAACAACTTTCCGCCAATTGGAATGGCTCTATTAACAGTTTACAGAGGTCTATAGATATCAATAAAGCAATCGGCAAGAATCGAATGCGTGAATTAGCTATCAACTATAACAATTTATCGATTTCTCATCATAAATTAAATAAAATAAATGAAGCTAAAGATTACATTAATCGATCCATATCTATAAATAAATCTATCAAAGATCCCATGTCACTCGCAGGAGATTATATAAATAAAGCTGATATTTATTTCGCTAGCGACGAAAAAGATGAGGCGCTCGCCTATTCAGCAAAATCATTTCAATTACTCAAATCATCTCAATCAGAATTGGAATACATTAACAATCCCATTTTAATTGATGCCTTTGCCACTAAAATAAAGATTCTAACGCAAGGTTCTATTGATTTTGAAAATACGCTGATTCAGCAAGAAACTATGCTAACGATTGATGATGCACTGAAGTATTTTGATCAAATAAGACAATCTTATCTTAATGAGCAATCAAAGAGGGTTCTGTCCAAAAGTATTAAAGAAGTGATCAATTTGAGTATGGACTATTATTACTTAACTTATAAATACCTCGATGATGACGAATATTTGGTGAAGGCTTTTCTACTCTCGGAGAAAGCTAAGTCGATTAGTCTATTGGACGCATTACAATCAGCTCAGCTGAGGGTAAATCTGCAAGATCCAGTACTTGCGAAAGGGCGACTTTTAAAAAAGCAACTTAGCGAATTAGAAAGAGATCGTTATTTCAACGATGCTAATATTGATCATGAGCTGATAGCAAAGAGGCGTGCATTAGAAATTTTTCAAGATTCAATCGATCGTATAGTAGATGCCGAACTTAAGACGGAACACCAAGATTTGCTGTCTATATCTTCTATTAAGGATTTAATCGGTGGTAACACCATTATCGATTATCATCTGACTGATTCTACCATATATATCATAACTTTTAATCAGGGTGGAATGACATTCAGTGCCATCTCTAAACCTCCCAGACTAAAGACAATCATACAACAACTAAGAGACGGCATTTATTATCCTAAGCTAAATCGATTGACCTCAGATGACGAGCTTGATAAATATGATCGACTTTATGTGGAAAGTGCATTGTCTCTATATGATTTACTAATTAGGCCTGTTTTAAATACGACCGATTCAATTAAAAATTTGATTATCGTTCCTGATGAAGAATTAGGTTATATTCCTTTTGATGTTCTTCTTTCAGAGAAGCCTCAGTCCAATTTTAGCTATAACACACATCAATACCTGATCAATGACTTTACTATAAGCTACACTTATTCTCTTGGCCTATTGTATGAAATGGTTTCAAAGGACATTACAGCACGACGTGCGTGTTTAGCAGTGGCTCCATTTTTCGATGGCAGTTTTTCTCAAGACAGGTCCTTTACTTTATCTAGATTGGACCATAATAAGTCTGAAGTACAGTCAGTTATTGAAATAATAGGAGGTAAATCATTGGAATGGAGTGAAGCCACTGAGCAGGCTTTTACGGATGAGGTAGAAAATTATACCATTATCCATTTAGCGACACATGGTAAAGCCAATGATTTGGATGGAGATTTCGCCTATTTAGCTTTTACTCATTTAGACGATGATATAGAGAATGAATTCTTATATAATACTGAAATATATAATCTTGAATTAAATGCAGATATGGTCGTGCTAAGCGCTTGTGAAACTGGCGTGGGAGAACTTAACCAGGGTGAAGGCATCATCAGTCTGGCGCGTGGCTTTAGTTATGCTGGCGCAAAAAGCATCATCACCACACTGTGGAGCATAAATGACGCCAGAACAAAAGAAATAATGGAAGACTTTTATCAATACATAAATGAAGGTAGGCGTAAAGATGATGCTCTTAGAGAAGCTAAGCTAGGATTCATTAAGCAAAATGGCAGGCGAGCACATCCTTTCTATTGGGCAGCATTTGTACCCATCGGAGATATGGAAGCCATCAACCTAAAGAATTCGTTTCCATTTATTCCAACCTTAATATTTATAACGATCATCATTGCTGCTGCTCTACTTTATCAACTAAAAAGAAGAAATAAACGCTAGCTTATCAATTAGGTACTCTGATAATGTTGACCAGACATGCCTCCATTTATATCATCAAAATGTGTACTGATAGAAGTGTAACGTACGAACTTTTCAAACACACGTTAAGTGTTGGAGGTGATCAGAAGGACCTGATGCTTAAGTGTCAAAACTATAAATGATTGATCATTAATCGGTCAGAGTTATTAATTATGCAGCAATAATGATTAATGTGTGGACCTGTTAGACTGTGATATTTAAGTTTCTAAGAAAAACGGTTTCAATTTAAAATTTGGTTGCCATGATTTTTGCGAGAAATCTCACCAACCGAAGCCTTTCTCTACTACTTTCACATTACTTCGTCCTGGGCTATAAAGATATTACACCTACCTCGTAACTAGGTTTATTTCTGCTGATGCCAATGTTTAGAGGCTCAGTATCATACCAAAAATAAGTAGGTCGATGAACACAATCTCCTTAGATCATGCGTCAATTTAAAATGAACGATATGCTCAATTCGATCTTTAAAATATATCAAAGCTCAACACTGGGCGATACTTACACGTTTTCAATACTCAAATTACCGTAACCAATTCTTCCATTGGCTTTCTTACCTTAACCAAATTGACTAACCAATCTTTGTCTTCAGCATGATAACCAATGGGAAGTAAGAGAGTGCTACGCAGTCCTTTGTCGCGCAAGCTCAAAATCTCATCCAAGGCTTCAGGGTCAAATCCCTCCATCGGTGTACTATCTAGACCTTCTTCAGCGGCTTGAGTAATGGCTGCCATGAAAGCTAAGTAAGTCTGACGGGCTGCATGTTCAAAGTTAGTTTCTGCATCCTGCTGTGGATATGTCTTCAGCAGCTGCTGACGGTAATTCTCCCAGCCTTCATTTTTAAATCCTCTGATCTCATTAGTCAGATCAAACATATGGTTAATACGGTCGGCTGTATATGTATCCCATGCAGCGAAAACTAAGAGGTGAGAACAATCAGTAACGGGAGATTGATTCCACGCAATTTTTCTAATCTTCTTCTTAATGTCCGAGTCCGTGATGACAAACACTTCGAAGGGCTGCAGTCCACTTGAAGTGGGGGTCAAGCGAATCGCTTCTAAAATACGATCTATCTTTTCTTGAGCTACTTCCTTACCATTCATTGCTTTTGTAGCGTAGCGCTTATTGAGTAAGCCTATAAAGTTCATTGACTCATTTTTAATGAAGCGCAAAGGTCGAGATTATCACAAGAATAAAAAATGATCTGTGGCAATTTATCGTCTTTCTTAGTATAGATTAGGAAATCATAGTATCATGAAACGCCGATCTAAAAAAATCGGCGTTTTATCAAGCGTTCTCTACGTAGGTTAGTATGGATAATTCAGGTTCTTCATTAGATCATGGATCATCATCGACACCGCTATTTCTGCCAGTCCATTTACATTTTTTTCTTATCGTATCTATTCCCGACCGTTTACACTATATCCTGATCAATGACTGTTTACGTAATTAAAATGCTCATAAGCCATACTGGTCTGACTTTCTTATATTTAGCTACATTTGAAAAAACATATTATGCTCCGACTGCTGACATGCTGCTTTTTCCTAAGCTTACACGCTATCTCTGCGCAAGACGGATGGCAGCCCCTCTTTAATGGCTTCGATCTATCTAATTTTGAACAGCTTAATGGTGAGGCTGAGTACTATATAGAAAACGAAGAATTAGTTGGAGTGTCCAAATTAGGGACATCCAACAGCTTCATGGCTACTAAGCAGCACTATGCAGATTTCATTTTAGAGTTCGACGTGCTGGTGGAGAATGGGCTGAACTCAGGAGTGCAGTTTCGCAGTCTAAGTGTAGCTGATTACCTTGATTATCGGGTACACGGCTATCAGTGTGAAATAGAGACCAGTAGACGCAAATGGGCTGGAGGCATATATGATGAAGCTCGAAATGCCTGGCTCTATCCCCTCTCCCGTAATGAAAAGGGCAGACAGGCCTTTGTTCCTGGCGAGTGGAATCACTATCGTATCCAAGCCATCGGTCCCTATATTAGAACCTGGGTGAATGGCGTGCAGTGTGCTAAGCTGGTCGACGATACCACCGCAAAGGGATTCATCGCCTTTCAGGTACATGCTATTAAAGATGCATCCCAAGAAGGGAAGACTGTCCGCTGGAAGAACATTAAAATTAAAACAGCAGAGTTAGATGAGGAAGTCATGGCTGCTGATCCTGAGGTTCCAGAAGTGAGCTATCTATCTGATCTTACTCCATCAGAAGCGAGGCGTGGCTGGAGAATGCTATGGGATGGTAGTAGTGCAGCTGGATGGCGTGGCGCTAAATTAGATCACTTCCCAGAGCGGGGATGGGTGATGGAAGATGGCATTCTGACGGTCCTATCCTCTGGCGGCGGCGAAGCTAAATATGGAGGAGACATCGTCACCACAGATACTTACAGCAACTTCGAGCTGAGCATCGACTTTATGATTACAGAAGGAGCCAATAGTGGTATTAAGTACTTTGTGGATCCAATACTTAATCAAGGAGAAGGATCAGCCATCGGTCTAGAGTTTCAAATTTTAGACGATCAAAAACACCCCGACTCGAAGATGGGAAAAAATGGCAATCGTACGGTCGGATCACTGTACGACCTAATCAGAGCTGAAAGCTTGAGCAGCAGCCGTGGAAAAAATTTCAAAGGAGTCGGAAAGTGGAATAATGCGCGCATTCTTGTTGATGGAAGTCACGTAGAGCACTGGCTTAATCATGTTAAAGTCGTCGAATATGATCGACACAGCCAAGTATTTAAGGCCTTAGTAGAGAGAAGTAAATACGAAAAATGGGCGGACTTTGGTCAGCAGGCTGCAGGTCACATTTTGATCCAAGATCACGGTGATGAAGCCTCATTTAAGAATATTAAAATAAGAGAATTTTAGCCCTCATTGGAGCTAACTAAATCCGTCGCATTATCTCTATACAGTGTTGCCGAAGTGAATATAATAGTACATGTTCACTCAATGATGGTAATCGCCAAAATAGCTATGCCGATAAAAAGACATAGCGGCACATAGATGCGTGTGTCATTCCTATAAAATTTATCATCAGTGTATTTTTTGAACATGCCCACATAATTGAAATCGCCAATGGCACGTATGATAAAAATAGCGGCAATGCCCCAACTGATATAAGTAGTATATCCAGCCTCTACTCTGCCCTCATCAATTAAATAATGGGTACCAATGATGCTGGCAAATACACAAAGCCCCATGGCAACTATGATCGTGGATAATTGTACTTTAAAATGGTTCTCTAAGCTAAAATAAGAGGTTCTAAACTGCTCGGGAATAGCTCCCTCCACACCCCATTTACCTCCCAGGGCCCAGTAAAAATGCAACAAGGCAATAACTAAAAATAGAGTGACGACTGTTATGATTAGTATCGTCTTAAACATATTTAGGTTGTTTGGTGATTATCGTAGTAAAGTTACTCTAATAATAGTATGGCCCACACAGAATGGTCGAGGCCATAGATTCCTCACCGAGGCTCTCCCACGTTTAGTGAAGCATAAAAAGATATGCTGCACTTGTAGGATTGATGATCGATATGTGGCCTCGCGGCAGTCTAACGAGGATATTGTACACTGATCTTAGCGCCTAACATGTGCATAAGTTGATAAAGTCCAAAGAAGGTTCTGTTGATGTAAATAAAGTGTTCGCTGCCTCGATTCATTTTGTATTTAGATAGTAAGGTCTGTTTAGCAATCCGCTCACCCGTTTCGGTGATTTCATCGAAGAATGACTTGTCAGAGAAGTCCCAATTATCGTTCTGGTATGGCCGAAGGAATAAAGACAATACCTCATAGTATTGCTCAAAATAGAAGGCTTTTTCATCAGGACCATCTTCTTCCAGTAGCATATCCAGCTCGTATAGATATCCCTCGAGTGCTACGGCGTCATCAAGAGAATTAGGAGCAGTTAAAGCCATAAAGGGAGCGAAGAATTCTTCTGGTATTTTTTTCATACAACCAAAATCCAACATGCAGATTTTACCTTCTGGCGTGACCAATAAATTACCCGGATGGGGGTCAGCGTGAACAAACTTAAGTTCGTGGATTTGATACATGAAGAGATCCCATATTTTCTGACCTACGAAGTCCCGCTGCTGCTGATCTATGTCAGAAGCGGCATAGGCCGGCAGGTGTACACCATCCACCCAGTCCATAGTGATGATCCTCTTACTGGAAAGGGATTGATAGTATTTGGGGAAGATATAAGACTCATCTATGGCGCAGGCGGCAGCGATCTTTTGACTACTCTCCAGCTCAAGCTCATAGTCCGTCTCCTCTAATAGCTTATGCTCCACCTCCTGAAAATATTTCTCTGCGTCATCCATCTCCAAGCGTAGTAATTTACTAGCCATCGGCTTCAGCATTGCCAAGTCAGAACTAATGGATTCAGCTACTCCAGGGTACTGGATCTTCACAGCTAATCGCTGTCCATCTAAAGTAGCTTGATGCACCTGGCCAATGCTGGCAGCAAATGATGCTTCGTAATCAAACTCATCGAAAAGATCTTCAGGATTCTTACCGAGATACTGGCGAAATGTCTTTTTCACTAAGGGGACAGAGAGCGCAGGGACAGAAAATTGAGCCAAGGAAAACTGATCTACATATGCTTTAGGCAGGAAACTCTTCTCCATACTTAACATCTGAGCTACCTTCAGACCGCTACCTTTCAGCTCCAGCAGACTATCCATAATATCAGCAGCGTTCTTTTCATCTAGGTCATCTTTATCAACGTCTACTTGAAGCAGCTTAGCTCCATAGTGGGTGGCATAATTTTTTCCTACCTTGAGTCCTGTCTTAAGAATTTTGCCTGCACGATTGAGCTTGCCCGTAGGGATTTTATCACTTGTTTTCATTTCTTGAATTGCACATTGCTTAATCGCTCCTTCCACATGAATTTACCAAAGTCCACCACACTTTTGATGGGAGTAAAATCGATGAGATCCATGCTAGCTTTTATCGTTTTCTCGATGGCTATATCGGTCTTCTCGTGATTGACGGATACGTCGTTCTTCCAAAAATCTAAGAGAAACAATAACTGGGTATAATAGGCTTCTGCCACAGCCGTATTTGTGATTTGGTTAAGTCTGTTATCGGCTCGCCCAATGGGCACTATAGGTTGCTCATGCATTGTCTTGATATAGGCTGAGAACCGAAGCTTAAGTTTCTTAAGTACGCGCAGCATATTGAGCTTCCCGTGATGCTCTAAGCTGACATGTAAGAATGGCTGATTTAAATTACAATTTTCAAAGAATGTGTAATAGAGGGAAAGAAGCCGATCTCGCTTGCTAAAACTTACATATTGAGGATCAGCATTGACCGTATTGATGGCAGCCTGCATAAGTTCCTCCCAGACTGTCATCTCAGCTTCTGCTATGGAGTCTAAATGGAGAATAAATTCCTCTTCTTTAATCTTTTTAGCCTCACATAGCTCTGTTATAGAAATGTCTAATCCATGCACACTCACATATTCCATGTACAACTCTATAAGATCTTCTTTCGATTTTTTTTTAGCTTTTGGCACCTAGTTTACTTTTGAATACAACGCCAAAGATGCATCGATGTTCTATTCACTTGGTGAAATTAGATACTGATGACCTAAGCTCTGTCTTCCACATATATTATAGATGGTTATATTTCAATATGATGATTTCTGAAACCGCCATACGTTAAACCCATCTGACGTATGAGTTAATCTCATGCGCCAGACCGGTTTAAAGATAGCTGCTTACGTGCAATGTAGCTTCACACATCATATCTGATATGTATATAGCTTAAACACATATATTGTCAATAACTTAAATTGTTCTCCTATCTACTCTTCCCCATAATTTCACTACTTTCAAGCAGTTCTAATAACATATATTCATGAAACTTAAAATGGCCAGTATACTAGTTGAAGACCCCATATCCGCGCATAAATTCTATACAGAAGTATTAGGTTTCAAGAGTCACACATTCATGCCTGATCATCAGTTGGCCATTGTAATGGCGTCCGATGATAATACAGCGACTATTATCTTAGAGCCCGTCAACCATGACTATGTCAGAAACTTTAAATCAAAAATTTACCAGGCAGGTCTTCCGTGCATCATCTTCGAAGTAGATGATATACAAGCCCACTATGATGCTTTAATAGAAAAAGGAGTTAACTTCAGGCAGCCGCCCAAAACCACCGAATGGGGCACCTCGGTCATTTTAGATGATCAGCATGGCAATTACATCCAACTTCATAAAGATCCAACACCTTGAGGAGTATTTATCAATTAATCAAATTCTAAACCACTCAGGGTTATGATAGTGTGAAGTTGATTACGAGTGTTTATTCTTAGCTTAGAAACTTAAAAACTTTATTTTAGGATCTTTAGATGAACCTGATACTGAGTTTTTAAAATTCTATATGATGTATAATTAATCGGTTAGAGATTGTCAATTATGCTGCTCTAATGATAAATATGAAACTGTTACTCTGTAATACTTGATTCTCTGAGAAAAAAAGGGTCAATGTTAAATTAGCTTGTCATGATTATTACCAAAAATCTCGCCAACCGAAGCCTTTCTTTATTACTTTGTACTGAGCTACAAAGATTTTACATCTACGGTATAACTATGTTGACTTCTTAATATCCTATTAAATACAATAATGTTGTAACTCTATTCCACAATCTTCTGGCAGCCGAAGTGGCTAAATGTCAAAAAATGACGCCCTAAACATCACCATTCCTTTTTATCCTAGAGATCTAACTTAAATTAAAAAGACCTCGACTAAATGAACAGCCAAGGTCTACTAGAAAGATTACTCTGCGTGCAAAGCAGTTGTGTAACATTTAATTGTTGACAGGTGATAAGACTTTGTCTATAGCGTGGACAACCCCGTTCGTACCTTGTACGTCAGTAGCGATCACATTTACATCTCCATTTAGGCTGACTCCTCCATCAGTACTTACTGTGAGGACATTAAGTTCATTTAGAGTTGATACATCTCCATCGCTAAGATCAGTCGATCTTACGTTACCACTAACAACATGATAGAGAAGTACGTTAGTGAGTGTTTCCAATGGAATTTCCTCCATAGAAGCCACGCCCAAATCTGCTAATAGCGCAGTGAAAGCAGCATTAGTAGGTGCGAAGACGGTGAATGGACCATCTCCTTGTAGCGTCTCTACCAGTTGAGCTCGTGAGACAGCAGCTACTAAGCTAGAGAAATTGCTGTTCGCTGTTGCAATGTCAACAACAGTCGGTGGTAATAAAACTTTATCGATCACATGAACTACGCCATTGTCAGCTTGGACATCAGCAGAGGTCACTTTAGTGCTATTGTTTAGAGTGACACCATCGTCAGTATTGACTAATAAGGACAGAGCGTTATCTTCTGCTCCTTTACCAAGCGTGCTGACGTATCCGTTAGCCAAGTCACTAGATTCTACTTTACCTTCGACTACGTGATATAATAAGATATTAGAAAGCGACTCAGTAGCTACGTCATCTAAGCTTGAGGCGCCAAGATCAGAAAGTAGAGCAGTGAAAGCATCATTTGTCGGAGCAAAAACAGTCCGATCGTCGTCACCACTCAGGGCTTCCACAAGATCTGCTCTCTGCAAAGCCGCGACAAGAGTGCTAAATTGGTCATCTCCTAAAGCAATGTCTACGATGGTGTTAGTCATTTCTTCTTCTTCCATTTCACCTCCGGGTGTAAATAGCGGATCATCATCACTACAGGCCATGAAAGTGACACCAAGTAGCATGAGGAAAAGTAATTGATTCAGATTTAAAAGCTTTGTCATTAGATTGTTTGTTTAGGTTTAAATGATATGGGATATAATGTCTCAAAACCTTAGAAGTTGTCTTGAGCAAAAAGTTTTTCATTGAAATATATTTATATGTCGTCCTAGTTCCAGCCTATAAATATTTGGATATTTAAATTCTGATTAAGGCAATGTCTGGTAAAACTAATTACATCGCCGAGGGCTATTACAGAGCTACTATTTTGGCATGACATTTCATCAAGACGTAGGCATATCCTCTTTACAGCATGACATAGTGACTGCAAAGGTATGACATCATTTGTCAGATTGGTTAAGTTCTGCTAAGGCAAGCTTTGCTTTTTCGTAATTAGGTGATAGGCGAAGGGCAATCTCATAGCTCTGACGAGCAGCCTCCACATTATCAGATAATTCGCTTGTCAGCCCGCTATAGTAATGAGCGAAGGCATTAGCAGGATTGATCTTTTTCAAGATATTAAAATGCTCCTGTGCCAGGCGAAAAGAATCAACAGACAGGTATAGAATACCCGTATTAAGGTAGGCATCTTCATATTGTGGGTCCAACTGATTAATGCGACTGTAGATGTCTATCGCTGGGATGATTCGTTCATGATTCTGTAAGTAGAAAGCCAGAGAATGAAGTGCTGCTACATTTTCTGGTGCTGTATTCACTGCATTTTGATAGTATTGATTTGCCATGGGGTCCTGTGCTTCTTCATATATATTACCTAAAATAATCCAAGCGTCAGTCAGGTCTGCATCCAGCTCTACTGCTCGCTGAAAGCTGGCCTTCGCCCGAGGTAAATCTTGCATCGCTCTAAAATTCATGCCCAGCATAAAGTAAGCTTCAGCATTCTGCTGGTCCTTACCGATGACTTGATTCACCACCGAGATTGATTGATCGTACTGAGTCAACACGTGATAAAATTCTGCAAGCTTAAGGTAACTTGGCAGTCTTCCTGGATATAGTGCTATTGCCTTTTCTAAGGTCTTGATAGCCTCTCTCGATTGATAGTAATCCAGTTGAATATCTGCTTTAAGATGGTATAGACTCACGTCAGTACTGTCTATAGTTAGAGCATAGCTTACATCCCGTAATGCCTGATCGTACATCTCTTGCTCATATAGATACGTAGCCCGATCTACTCTAACTGAAAGCTTGGACGGACTATCAAAAATGGCTTGATTCATCCCATTCAGAATAGGATCTGAGGAGGTAGTACTCGCTGATGGTGCATTTTTTGCAGTTTCTATATCAGCTGGCGAGCCACAGGCTACTAACAGTGCAAGAAATGACCAAACAAAATAGCTGAAATTCATGGTGTTTATTTTCGTAAGCTTCTAATATCATGGGAGGTTATAACTACAGAAATGGTGAGAATAAATTATTAATAATTGAATCAAAGTGGCACTCAAGTATTTTCATCTTTCTCATGACATATTAACTCAAACGACTGCAGGGCCGATATAATTTTTTGCTACTCCATAAAGTACTCAGTGCATACAATTTCGGCGACCACTTGAGTATTTTTAATAATTGAATACTGCCAGTTCATAAATATATGGCCGTAAATTTCTTGCTAAATCCATGATTTAGTATTGCTTGCAGAGCCCTGCCAGACTGAACGTATATTATTCTCAATACTAAGATGTTCTATCAGCTACAATCGTTTGTAACTGGATATATCGCTTCTGAATATCTTTTTGATTAGCTAAGATTAATATCGTAATTATATAATAGCGTGGTCAAATAATGGCCACATATCACATCGTTTAAGGTATAGAACTGATGATTATATGGTCAACTTTGGAATAAATCGTAGGCTGAACAAAGCGGCCGTAGGTTTCAAAGCATCCCCCTTAGCGACGAAAATTAATTTGTGTTTGCCAATAGCACTACGGAGCTTAATTAAGCCGACCTGGCTCACTCCCATCTTTTCTGATGTCGTCAATGACATAATCCCTACTGGTATGTCTATCTCATCTAAATGCAGTTCTAACTCGCCACCCACCATTACAGGAGAATAGGAATTATAGGCTACCTCAATTTCTGAAATACCTGTCAAATCGATATCCTCAAAAATTACCTGCGATCCACCATTCATCATGACGATCTCAAACTCTTTATCAAGATCAGGAACCATGTCTTTTGTCACTTTAAATATCGAAGCTTTATCCAAGGCATTCGCTGATACCGCAGGTATAGTAGCAGGCCTAAGTACTTTAATATCTTTATGCAATAATCGCTCTGCGCCATCTGCACCATTATCTACGTATGAAGCTGTCATTATATATGAGCCATCTGGATAATCTGCAGGGTCTTTATCAAATACATATGCGCCTTTCACTGGCAAACCTTTCTTAAGATCTGAGCTTGTTTCCTCGATGGACAATATATATTGCGCCATGGATTCGGCCTTCTCAAGACTCAGGTCTGGATGAGCTGCCATGGCTGCTTCGCCCCAGACTCCGCCACCGCCTTGCCTTATCTTACCCGCTAAATATTTTATAGCATTCCCGTCATCTTCATATTTGTTTGCAATTTTCTCGTATGACGGCCCGACTGATGTGCCATATTCTTTATGACAGGCCATACAGTCCGACTCTTTGATGAGCTGAAGCCCAGGGTGACCTACATTGAGCTCACTAAGTGCCTGATGACCCATAGCTATTTCTACCTGATCATATCCTTGCTTTAAGAAGTCAATGGTCACGACCACATCTTCTGATTTAATACCACTACCAATGCTGCCATCTTCTCGGTCAGCTATAAGTACCTCATAATTAACTTTAGCTCCAGGCCAATAAAAGCTCTCATTACCTCCATCAAGTCGCCAGCTGACTTCTGGTGGCTCATTGCCTGCATAGATGGTGCTGACGGTCTCGGAGAATTTGCCTTCGCCATCTTTAACGGTAAGCTTAGGTTGATATGTTCCTGCTTCCAAGTAAGTATATTCTACTCGCTGACCACTGGCACCGTTTCCATTTCCAAAATCCCATTCATAGCTAAGCTGATCACCATCTGGATCCTGTGCTACTGACCCATCAAAAACGACTGTAAACGGTAATGCTCCAGCCTTTTTATCTATTTCAAATTTGGCTATCGGTGCTCGGTTACCTTTGATATATCTTATTCTAGAGAGGGTTGCGTCTGGGTTTCTGGAAAACCAACCTTTTCCGTATTCTAAGGTATACATATCCCCTTCTGGACTCATCACTATATCGATCAAGTTAGCCCATTCTATATCAGGTAAAAATTGCTCCATGGACCTATAATGACCAGCATCATCCAAAGTGACTGCCATGATCCATCCTCGCATCCAGTCATAGATAAATAATTTGCCGTCATAATACGAGGGAAAGCGATTGTCATTATCAGGATAGTCGGTCTCATAGTAAACTGGTCCAGCCATTGCATTTCTGCCGCCACTACCCAATAGTGGAAACTCTTCTGACTCAGCATAGGGGTAATAAATCATAGCTGGCTGAGCTTCTGGTAGCTTGGTTATCCCTGTGTTATTGGGAGATTCATTTAAGGGTGCTTTAGGATCATAATAATCTGAAGTCTCATCTTCAGCAAAATTTCGCTTTTTATAGGGCTTATTATCTGCAATGAATAGCGGCCATCCAAAGAAACCAGCCTGCTTTGCTTGATTAACTTCGTCATACCCGCGCGGTCCATACTTGTCTACATCCTTACCTGCATCTGGCCCGACCTCTCCCCAATAAACATATCCGTTGCGCTGATCGATTGATATACGGAAGGGATTGCGGCAGCCCATAATATAAATCTCTGGTCTGCCCTTAGATACATCAGTGAATAGATTGCCCTCTGGTATGCTGTAGCTACCATCTTCTTGGGGTGTGATGCGCAGTATTTTACCTCTTAGATCATTCGTATTGGCAGAGGATTTCTGGGCATCAAATGGGCTCATTCCATCTCTAAAATCGCTTGGACTATGCCCATTTGATTTATGAGGATTGGTATTATCACCTGTAGATAAGAATAAATTTCCATCAGGCCCGAATTCTACTGAGCCTCCAGCATGACAGCACTCGTCCCGCTGAGTCTTTACTTTGAGAATCTCTATCTCATTCCGCAGTGGATTAGTCTCATCATCAGGATATAACTCGAATCTCGATAAGATATTAGCCACTTCATCCACTGGGGAGTAATAGAGGTAGATACGGTTATTATTTCCATAGTCAGGATCTATGGCCATGCCTATAAGACCGTCTTCCAGCTCGCTCCATACTTCCATTGTAGTAAGGATTTTCGTTGTAGCCTGATCTATATCGTGAAGTTTTATAGCGCCATCGCGCTCAATAAAGAGTATGCGGCCATCAGGTAATATTTCTAATTCCATCGGCTCGTTCAAGTAGTCAGCAAAGACAACTTTTTCAAATCGATTATTCGCTGGCGCTACGCCAGGCTTAGTGTAGTCTACTTTGCCATTATTTCCCATAGCGTAATTAATGCCTCCCCATAGATGCTGGATAAAGTCCTCATCTTGAAAGGATTCAATCGTATGGCCACCACCAGTGTAGAATGCTCTTCCACCGTCATACTCGTGATACCAAGCAATAGGATGGTTCTCTCCGTTTGTGCCACCTGTATACGTGCTTTCATCAAGAGTCATCAAAACATTGATGTCTTCGTTAATATCCTTATAATTATACCACTCATCAGTCCTGTCCCATTTATCAGGTAGATGACTGCATGAGGCGTGGCTCTTATCAAGTACGTCAATTGACCCAGTTTGCACATTGGGATCGGAGGGATGACTCTCGAAGTAGGCACCCACAAGCTGACCATACCATGGCCAGTCGTACTCAGTATCAGCCGCAGCGTGAATACCTACATAGCCTCCTCCTGCTTGAATAAATCTTTGAAATTCGTGTTGCTGAGTATGATTGAGACAATCACCTGTGGTATTTAAAAAAATCACCACCTGAAACTCCTTCAGTGTCTCCTCTGAAAAATAACTAGCATCTTCGGTAGCGACTACAATTCTCTCTTCATTCTCAGCCATGGACTTAATGCTTTTAATGCCCTCTGCAATAGATTCATGTCTATAGCCCTCTGTCTTAGAGAAGACCAGGATGTCCCCTGATTCTTTATCTCCACAAGCAATTAAAATGAATAGAGGTATAATTAATGGGGTTAATAATTTTTTCATGTTTTATCTTATTGATCAATAGATTGGTTCAGCATAACGAAATTTTGTCATTGGTTCTTACTGTGGGATAAGTCCCCGCGCTGTGAGCCACTCGCCCAAACGATCGATCCATTGATCGGAGGGAAGGCCCTGTGACTTCATACCGAAGCCATGGCCACCCTGTGCGTACATGTGTAATTCTGAGGGTGAACCTGCATTGAGCCATTGCTGATATATCTTCACACTAGCTGGTGCCAAGAGCAGCGGGTCATCACTCGCACAAACTATAAATATCGGGGGTGGATTATTCGGCGGCTCTTGCTCCTCGACTATATTCATCCATGCGTAGATGGGTATGAGGTAGTCTGGTCTGGTCTCCGCTGTTGCGGCATAGGTCACGCCCATAGCGACGGCTCCTCCAGCGGAAAATCCCATCAAGCCGACTTTTGCTGGATTAATTCCGTAAGTATCTGCTTCAGTTCTGACGTGTGTCATCGCATTGAGTCCATCCTCTACAGCTATAGGTAAGAGCTCTTTAGCCTTCGGTATGACTTGAGCTCCATCCGACTCCAAGTCCTGTGTACCATCTACTCCTGTGGGCACTAAGCGATATTTTAGTACTAATGCTGTGACGCCATGTTTTGCCAGCCATCGAGCTACATCTCTCCCTTCACTATCAATAGAAAGTGCATACATTCCTCCACCTGGACAGACAATGATCGCGCTACCGTTAGAAATAGCAGGATCAGGTCTAAAGACTTCAAGCTGTGGCTGTGACACATTGGATATGACTGGGTTGTCCCAAGTAGTGGAGTGATATTCTCTTTCGGGTGTGGGCCAATTGATGGTAGATGGTACTATGCCTATAGGTAGGTCAATGATCTCTTGTGATTTTAGCTGTAGTGTGGTCATCAGGATTATGGTTAATATTAAATATCTCATTTATGACTAATTAAAGGTTTAAAGCCGATCTCTAATTTTGTAATAACACTGGTGTCGGTCAGAGTCGGTTGACACACGTGCGGGGCAGTATACATCAGCGTTTCAATTCAAAGTCCTTAAAGTAAGGTTTCATTATGATTAAACAAACAGCGTTCATTATTTCAGTGAGGACTCTTTACATAAATCTATAAATTCTTATCAAAATCGAGCTTATCACTTGGTCCGTGTACACCACTGATTCTTTTTGTACGTCTAATTATGTCATCTCACTATAGCGCCAATTATTAGGATTTTGAAAACATTCTCATTGCAACTTTTCGATCTGGTTCGCCGTTTTGGGTGTATATGAGACTCGCTATTTGCTCCATATTATTCACTTTATCTCTGAGCTTGTATGCCCAGACCAGCGTGGTCGATAGCCTCTACATCTTAGAAGAGGACACTGCTTTCGTCGTCATAGACGGTATAGATGAGTTAGAATCTCCAGCCGTGCTGCCTACCACGTATTTAGAGATCAGCGGCAAGGTCTACCCTGTCCTTATCTCCGAAGACGACACCATAGTTTTGGCAAGCATTGAGCATGTGAGTGTGACTTCGCCTCGCACGTTTGCTAATGATGAGGAGTACCGTCGGTACCGCAAGTATAAATATTATGCTGCCAAAGTGTATCCTTACGCAGCAGAAGCGATCAAGATATTTCGCGAGATGGAATATGCGACGAAACATATGAAAAAAAGAAAGCGCAAAAAGTACATTAAAAAGCTGTCAGAAGATCTTAAAGTAGAATTCGAAGATCCGCTAAAAGGCTTGTCTAAAACTCAGGGTAAAATACTGGTGAAAATGATTGAGCGCGAACTGGATACTCCTATGAATACTTTAATCAGAAATCTACAGGGACGCTTCAAAGCATTCTATTGGAATCAAGCCAGTAAGCTGTATGGCTATCGTCTGAAAAATGGATACGTTGAAGGAGAAAATCCTATCTTAGATGCTGTATTACAAGATTTAAATATTTCATATGAAGTGCCCGAAGAATATGGTAAACGGCATTAATTAAATTAAACCAGAAATTTGGGAAACAGCACAATATCAGGCCTCGTGGGTTGGCGAAGCCCCTCTAACATAGCTCTCGTGAAATATTGGGGCAAGTATGGCAGCCAGCTACCCCGCAATCCGTCCATCAGTTTTACCCTATCTCAAGCTTTTACTGAGACCATCATTCAGTATGAGTCTATTGACTATGCTCAGGATCAGATTCAAATCGATTTCTACTTCGAGGGTAAGCCTAACGAGGCATTTAAGTTACGTATAGAGTCTTTTCTGAATGATAACATTGAATCTTTTCCTTTTCTGCGTCACTTGCACCTATCTGTCGAAAGCCGCAACTCTTTCCCACACTCCTCAGGTATCGCATCCTCCGCATCTTCAATGAGTGCACTTTGCCTATGCATCGCCAGCCTTAGTCGGTTACAATCAGATAAAGACACGGGCTCTGAAGATTTTTTGCGTCGTGCTTCATCGATATCAAGATTAGCGAGTGGCAGTGCTTGTAGGTCGGTCTATCCTGAAGTTGCGGCGTGGGGGCACACCACTTTTATAGAGCACAGCCACGATGAATACGCCGTCCCCATCACTGGATTACATGAGAATTACCGCGACTATCATGATGATATTTTGATTATCAGCGTAGACGAGAAGTCAGTGTCATCTACTGCTGGACATAAGCTTATGGACACTAATCCATTTGCCGATCAGCGTTACGCTCAGGCTAAGGCCAATATGGGTGACATGTATGCCGCACTCCTGTCAGGTGATACACACGAGTTAGGTCGACTTATGGAAAGCGAGGCATTAACGCTCCACGCTCTCATGATGTGCTCTGATCCCTCCTTTATCCTCATGAAGGCTAATACACTGCAAGTGATTGAGAAGATCAGACAGTACCGGCAAGATACAGGGCAAGCACTATACTTTACTTTGGATGCTGGTCCTAATGTCCATCTACTCTATCCACATAGTATCAGTTCCGATGTATCGCTGTTTGTCAACAGTGAACTTAGACCACTTTGCCAAGATCAGAAGATCATTCATGATCGCATAGGTCAAGGTCCAGTGCAAATCAAAAGTTTTTCATTATAAGCTACCTGAACAGAACTATATTTGACCCATGTCTAAAACCTATGGCATAGCCGCAAATGCAAATTCTTCATATGCTCATGACATGTAAGGTGATCTTTAAATTTAACTTATGAAAGTAATCTACTCAGCCCTCATATTCTTATTTGCCATATTGTCGATGTCAGCACAACGGCCCGTTATAGCTGAAAAATTCGATCGCAAACTATCCAGAATGTTATCAGGGTCAGTACCGTTCATTTATGTACAAGAATTAGAAAAAATACAAGATCACGTCATACTGTTGGATGCCCGAGAGTTAGAAGAATACCATGTTAGTCACCTTAATGGGGCGATTCACATAGGCTACGATCGATTTGATAAATCCTCGATCGCAGATATTTCCTTAGATGCGGATATTGTGGTATACTGCTCCATTGGTTATCGTAGTGAAAAGATTGGACAAAAGCTTCAGAAAATGGGTTATCGCTCCGTGCGTAATCTCTATGGTAGCATTTTCGAATGGGTCAATCAGGGCAAGACAATCGTAGATAGCAATGCTAAGCCAACTCCCCAAGTCCATTGTTATAATAAAAAGTGGAGTCGATGGATGACTAATCCCGAGTATATCAAGGTATATTAATCTATACGGCCATGCGCCGCTATTTCTATTAAAATCTATGCTGGTAAAACAATCTCAGCTAACGATGCTAAGGCTTTTACTTACAAAATATCACAAGTACAAACCTACAATTAGCTACCATCTCTCTAACTCAGCTATAAGCTTTCATTCTTTTATCTTCAGCCAGAGGAACAGCCTTAGTGAAATTGCATTCGCTATACGTCTGATCGTTTACAGGAACATATGTGCGCTACTCTTAGTACTAAATAATTGGATCGGATTTGACCCACATTGAGCATTACCCAGAGCTGATAGCTCGTGTTTGCTGGGTTCTCTGATTTTTGACTTTCAGTTTGTGTACTACAGATTTTAATCTTACGAATGGTCTGTGTTTTATATCCAGAGCTGCTTGTAGTTCTTTTAGCTTTTGTGAGCCTGCGAGTATTTTCTCACTTTTATCTCATGGTTAGCCTTATTGTATCCTACTGTGGTTATCACTTTTTGAGTATTTCCTATTCCGACTATCTCTTTCCAGCAATGTCTTATCCCATTAGATTTTAGTTAGCACCTTATTGTGTTGGCTAACCAATATGATAGTAATCCTAAGTTGAATTATGAGTGGTTATATAATTTGGACAGCAACGGAGTGATATTCGTTACGCGTCTTAAATCCAATGCGGACAAACAGGTCGTAGAGCAATTCCTAACCAATGAAAAGTAGGAACACATTTTAAGTGACGAAGATATAAGATTGACAGGCTTTTACAGTTCTCAGAGATATCCCAAAAAGTTGAGAATCGTAAAGGTATATGATGAGAAAAACGATAAAATCCTCACGATATTGACCAATCAACTAATTTGGACAGCAGACATCATATCCCAGTTATACAAGGCCAGATGGGACGTGGAGGTGTTCTTTAAGCACCTTAAGCAACAATTCAAGGTCAAGAGCTTCGTAGGTACGTCTGCTAATGCTGTGCGCATACAGATGTAGTGTTCCATGATTGCGATCCTATTAGCTAATTATCTGAAGAATAAGGCGGGCTACAAATGGCATTTATCCAATTTGGTCTGTTTTCTTAGAATGAACCTATTCGTTAAGATAGATCTCTGGAAATGGCTGGACAATCCTATTACTGTAAAAACAAAACCACCACCTGAAAATCTATTATTCTGAATAACTTAGGCTTGGTTTTGATTTTAGACGATTCTCAGAAATAATCCTCTGGGAATCAAGCAGATTTTCTATGGCCATATTTTATTTAGGACAGTTGTGAAACGAATTATTAATTTTTGCAATGCGAAATTAATGAACAGTTGTTCTCCAACAATAGTTTTTTGTCTTGATTAGCTGATTAATTCTTTAAATCGTTTCCGCCATTTTCTTCATGAGGAAAATAAGTCTGTACCATTATCGATCATAACTTTGGCCGCTTCAACCATGTATAAATTCTTACAATTTGGGCACGCGAAATGGTACTTGAAAAAGTATTTTTTATTTTTTTTGATTTTGCGATTTTTTATGATTCTCTGAATAACTGGCTCTCCGCATTTCCTACACGGGTCACCTGCCTTGGTGATTTTGCCATAATTGTCACCTCTTTTGGCTCGCTTAAGATATTCATCATCAATTAGTTTTTCTTTCATATTAATGCCTAATGTAGCGAGAGCATCACACCTTTCATTCTCCGTATGGCCGTCGTGGCCTTTGACCCAATTGAATCTCACAACGTGTTTTTCTAAAAGAACTAAAATTCTCTTCCATAGATCAACATTCTCCGCCTTAGCTTTATTTCTAAACCAATTGTTTCTTTCCCATTTAAATACCCATTTTAAATTTACAGCATCTACCACATATTTTGAGTCTGAATAAACATCTACTTCTGATCTCTCTTTTAATTTTTCAAGACCAACGATTACAGCCAATATTTCCATTCGATTGTTCGTCGTCAGTTCATAGCCTTGGCTAATTTCTTTACGGTGCTCCTTATACTTTAATACTACACCTAAACCGCCGACGCCAGGATTTGGGTCTGCTCCTCCGTCAGTATATAACTGTATTTTAGGTAATGCTCCTGTCACCATGATTTTTATTTTACTACTGAATTTTAAAATTGTGATTTAAGTCTACATTTTCTTTTAATTCCATACGTCAAATCTAAAAATAGTTTCGGCTATACTAATGAGCTGAATGGTATCCCGACTACAGCTGACAAATTCTTACAATAAGATATTCTACAAGATGCCTGAGTCTTTGATGGTCTCATGGTCTCAGACGGGGGTTCCATCAGGGAGATGATCGATCATAGTCATGCCGCTGTAGAGAGCAAGCCGCAGAGCTGGCTGCGAATGCTGGTTGTCACATGGACATGGAGTCCGCGCTCTACACAAAATACTTAAAGGCATTAGTAGAAGCAGATAAAGTACTCTTATCCATCATCAATAATGCCGCTCGACGCATCTTAGAGGCTAAAGAATAACTGTGCCTTTTCGAAGTTCCTTATCGCTTCGGTGACGAAGAGCGAGAAAAGGAAAGAACCTATGCAGCAGCCTACCTCCAAGTCGCACATGAAGTCGCTAAGCACTCCATCGTCCTACTGAAAAACGAAAATGTGACCATACCTTTAGGCGTATCAGGTCAAAAAATATTGGTCATCGGCCAGCTCGAGGATTCCAAAAATAGCCCACTTGGTAATTGGAGGCTTGCATCAGATGACAATTCTGCCAGCTCCGTGGTCGAAGCACTACAAGCTCGTACGGGTAATGAGGTCAACTATACCCAGGGTGTTATGCTCTACAGTGGCCAAGAGTTTTTCGTCATGGACATCAATATTAATGAAAACGATATCTCTGGTATGGAAGAGGCGGTCACTCTGGCGCAGCATTCTGACGTGGTCATCATGGTTCTCAGCGAACATGGGGTGCAAACAGGAGAAGGTAGTCCTGGATCAACCCTTTCTTGATTTCGTCTTTGAGCTGTATGACGCTTGGATGATGGCTATTACCTGGTGCTATCGGGGAATAATGGTAGAAGAAGATCTGTCATGTAGCAGATGAGAAATGGGGATTTGATTATGTATCGGTTTAGGACCTGTGAAGCTCGGATACATAAGTTTCCGGCTAATGGTGTGAAGAAAAAGCAGACGTAGCTATATCCTAAATATTGATTTTTTTTACCATAATATGAAAGTATTCTATAAGCCATATTTCATTCTTATTGTAGCTACTTTCTTCTGCTTGATGTGCTGCCACTCGCCTGAACATTCATTAATGATTCAGGGTAATGTGGAATCAGGATCAGCATGGGAATATTCACTAAGCAACATGGCATTAGTCGGAGGTGGCTTATCCATTACCAAAGAGCCACTTAACGCTCTACAAAGTGATATTAGATATGATTCATTAGTCAAAGGTTTGGTTTACTACTATTTACCGGAAAATGGATTCAGAGGAGTTGAGCATATCAAGATTACACGAGGAGCTGAATTCGATGATCACATTTTTGAGAAAATGGAAGTATCTATTGAGCTTGAGGTAAAGTAATTTTCTATGGCCGTCTTTGTAATCTACCTTATGTTAAATAGAGCTTATAAGTAGGTTTCTCAGCGATCCCTTCCGTCTCCATTCTCACACCCCCTCCGCAAGCTGGAATCTGGTCTCAGCGCCTCAAAGGGGAGAAATATGCCACGAGAATCATGACTTCAATATAAGCATCCTAATGAATAAAATAGGCAAATGGGGTGCTGAAAAGGACATAAAACAGTAAGGAACTATTCAAATAGAAATTAACCTACTAAATAGGTTACCTATCCAAAAATTATATCATTAAAGGTTATCCATTGACTTTTAAAATTGGAAATTTTAATAATCTAATTATTAATATAAAATACTATGAAAGGTTATTACGGTATACTCTTCACCTTGTTTTCTGCATCTCTTATATTATCATGCGTTGGGTCTAAAAAAGTTGTAGACGCGTCTTTAGCTAAGGAAGTTGCATCGGACTTTGGATGGGATAGAGAGTCTTGTCCATTTACTAGAATAAACTTTGTACAAAGTACTGAAGAGTATGATGCAACAATAGCGGTTGCCGTGCTTGATAGCTTAGCCGTTGGTTTAAAAGCCAATATTGATAATATCAAAACGGGCACAGGATCAGCTGGAGCTGCTGCTGGAGTAAGTAATGATATAAATACTAAAATTGATAATGTTCTAAAAAAATATGGAAAAGGTTCTTACCAAGTTTCACAGGAATGGTTTCAAAATTATACGGTTCTATCAAGTATGATTTGTACACTAAGAGAAGATTTATTAGAGGAAACAGGCTTGTATACAGCACCCCAAGCTAAAGAAAGAGGTCTTAAATTGTATGAAAGAATTTATGAAGTTATCCTCAACGGGTTGTCATCTGAGAAAGAAGTAGTTGAAAAAAAAAGCCTATAATAACTATAGATGATAAAATAGATCAAAATACTGTCTATTTCTCTATTCAGAATTATGATGATATAGTTCTTACAGTAACCAAAATATATCTCGAACATGCGTCAGAAAAATGTGAATTAGATATAATTGGATATAAACCAGAACTAATTCCAAGAATCAACTTAGGCAAGAAAATATTTATGCTCAAAGATGAAACACTGACTTTAATGTCTTTAGATGATGTCCTCAAAATTGATCAAAACGGTTCTGAGTCATTCAAATTTGAGTTTGATTACGAGGAGGATAGGGATGCTATAATCATAGATGAGTCAATAGCTGATCTATATCTTGAAGATGCACCCATTCCCTTGTTTGGAATTAATAGATCAGCAAAAGTAAAATGGGATAATTTCTATTTGGTTATAATATATCTGACTGAAAAAGGTCCACAAGCAGAGAGATTATTAATTGAGCCATAGTTATTGTTTTATCGCATCAGCCCCGCAAAGGGGAGGAACCTATCACTGATGTAGTATATATAATTGATTATCAGATACTTTTGAAGAAATGGTGTTTCTAGAATGACTAAGTACCTGATCGATCATTTCCGTCTCCATTCTCACACCCCCTCCGCAAGCTGGAGTCTGTGTGTTCTCTTCGCCAGAATAGATCGCTTGCGCTCATAGCCAGTGATACGCGATAGCACATCCAGCCGCCTTCCTGCGTCAGTCATCAGGAAGAGCTATATGACAACATCCGCTGAAAATGATCAGAGCCATAAAAGAAATCCATCAGTATAAATGAATACATTTGAGTCTCAGAATAAGACACCATGAACAATGAACTATTAGAAGTAGATCCAATCCTCTATGAGGCTGCAGAGAAAGCAGAAATACCCAGGACACAATCACCAGTTTTCGCCAGTGATTGGTTCAGCTTTATCCAGGATCATTTTCAAACTTCCTAATCATTTTCAGTTTTAATTGCATTTCATTTCCTGTTATCTCTACAATTATATGAATATAAATTATTGATAATCAGTTGTTTATGCCTTACCTATAACTTACATTATGTTAAATAGATTGATTTTAGCCTAAATAATTAAAAGGTTGATCAAAGGTAATTATGTGATTTAGTTATTTTTCTATTATAATAATCGCTGCTAATGGGTTACTTAAATCTACTTTGATCATATAATATTTGAACGAACTAATATCGAGTAACATAGAGTATAACGATTGAATGAAATCCGATAAGAACAAAGGTGTGTTTGATGCACACCAAATCATTAAGTCAGCTCAAAGGAGTAGCGCATCTAAACCAATAGACTTTGGTTTGGACATAAGCTATTTAGAATCATTGAATAATAAGGAGTTAGTATATGGTAAGAGCATCGTCTTTGTCACACAGTTTCCTGATTTACAGGTTCGTTACGTCTCAGAGGAAGCAAGTGATATCTTCGGTACTAAGTTATCAGAATTTCCAATGCGTAACCTACTTGGTTTTGTACACCCAGAAGACCTTGATTTTATCGTTGCCTGTGAGGATAAAATCTTTCATTTCCTTTTTGTTCTACAGCAGGATCATCCTGACCAATACAAGACAATCTACACAGTAAGGGTTAAAGAAAAATCGGGAGTGTATCATCATTACATAAAACAGGCATTTTGCGCAAGACATAAGCAAACTGGAAGTGTAACATATGCAGTACATGTATTAACAAAATGCACGCATCTGCGTCTTGCAGATAAATACCATTTCTCCTTAATCGACATGATGGGAGGCTCATCTTATTATAATATTGATCCTTTTAAGGATTATGATAGCTATTTGTTAGAAGAGCTACCATTATTCACAAAAACTGAGATCAAGGTTATTTCTTTAGTCTCAGAAGGAAATAAATCAATTGAAATTGCAGATCGTCTAAATGTATCTGAAGGTACCATTAGAAAACACAGAAATAATATACTTACTAAATCAGGACATAAGAATATGATAGCCGTGGTGGTCGATTGCCTGAGAAATGGATTGATATAAAATACGCATTTATGCGTATTAAATATTTGGATGAATTTTATAATCTTTGAATAGGCTGTTCAATAAATACTTATTCGCACCCCACATCTATATTATTTACAGTAAATGAGTCCTTCTCGTTTATAACAGAAGCATTAGTGGGAGATAATGTTTAAAATTATACGCGACATATAAATTACATAGATATGATTAGCTATAAATATATTATTTTACTTTTTATTTTTGGATTTTTATTTTTTTCCTGTGGAAAGGATGATTCTTCCGAAATTTCTTCTATAAATGAAGCTTTAAATTCTGGTCTTATACTACCACCAGGATCTTTTAAGGTGAGTCAATCTCAACTTATTAATGATGGAACTATTAATGTCTCTAATAGTACGAGTAACACAGAAAGAGGTTCAAGTAATTCAACTGAAAGAATAATAAGAGTAGAACCGTCTCAAATAATTACTATTAATATATTCTTTACGAGTATTCAAGCAAATATCACGCATGGAGGCGTAAGATTTGGTAATCAAGGCGATATTTGGTTGGTTCCTATTCAAAGTGCATTTGGAAATACATCTGGGATTTTAACTTTCGACATAGCTATTCCTTCAAATATATGTAATAACATTCAAGATATCTGTCATGATATTAAGTGCTATGAATTTGCAATAGCCAACAGTGATGCAGAAGAATTTATAATCTCAAATGAAAATATTAATGACGTGGTATTAGGCTGCGCAGCATGTGATGAACCTTCATGTAGAGATTTGGTGCCTGCTTGTGATTGTGATATTGAGGATCTGTTTAAAATGAATGAACAGCTTGTTAATGAATTTAGTTCCTTAGATATACTTTCACCAACATATACAATTCAAGCCTGTGACCTTAACAATAGGTGGATTCCGCTTTTAGAAATGATGATAGAGTGTGCAGAATTAAATAGCGGCAATCAATCTGATTTAGAATTTGTAAGATCTACTTTAGAGTCAAATAGAATATTCTTGCAAAATAATTGCTAATACGGTTGGAATAATTTAGTATAGAAGAGTGGTTAATCTTTAATCTAAATAGGCCTAATAAAGTAAAAATGATAAAGACTATTGTTACAGCACTTCTAATTTTTGCGTGTTATGATACATTTTCGCAATTAGATTTACCTCTATTTGATGAATCGATAAATAATAATAAGATATTACAAAATGGAGACCCTTTTGAGACTGTTGCTCAGATAAATGAATCAACAATACAAACATTACGATCTCAAAAGAATAATGAATTTCTGGTCAAAATTAGGCAACATAATGTCATACTTGAGCACTATGAATTTCGAAACTCCCAATTTAGAATTGTAGATGGAAAAGGAAACAAAATCAAGAAAGAGTCTTCAATTATTATATACAAAGTGAAAAATGAGAAAAATGGTAAATTGATAGGATCTGCGCTCATAGACCGAAATGAGTTAATGATTGACATGAATATCGATAATGAAACTATCCTCGTTCGTCCTAATAAGAATATTGGCTCCTATAAAATAAAAAGCACTTACCGTAAAAAAGCTAAAGGATTAAAAATTAGTTGCGGAGCCTCTGAACACAAGACAATTACGATACCTAATAGAATTAGAGAAGAAGCAGATCAAATTGATGTTGGTTTAAGACAATTAGGTTTCACCGAAGAGAGTATTAAGAAAACTAATTTTAGTAACAAGTGTCTTCCAATGGCTTTTGATATTGGGTACGAACTTTTTAATGCGTTAGGCACAGTTGAGAATGTAGAAAGGTGGTTTTATTATACATTTCTTAATGTGGTAGATTTGTTTCAAAGACATAATATAAATTTGGCGATTACTGAAATAAAAATATTTACAAATGATTCCCAAGATCCGATGAATGAAATAATTGATGGTGATAAGAGATTAGGTAAATATTATGAATTCTATGGCGGTGAATTGGAAGATAACGGTATAGATATTAAGATTAGCGATGATGCTGGATATGACCATTTTTTAAATCCAGGAGCTGAATTTGGACCTACTGGAACTTCATTGCGTCATTATCTTGATTTTGAAAATATATTGAATATTGATGAAGATAGAGATGGAACATTCGATGGTACTGCTTCTGGTATTGCTGGTTTGTATCAGTTTGATACTTGGTTTGGCGGTATCGCAGGGGCCGTACCAAGAGTTGCATGTTTATACCCGATGGTGGGTCGTCGAGGAGGATTGGGTATAACTAATGTTATAGGAGAAATAGGTAATTTTTTTGATACTAACCCAGTAGAAAATGCTTACCCTATGGCTACAGCTTTTACGATTGCTCATGAAATAGGCCACAACATGGGTCTTTTTCACGAGCATGAAGATATTCCTGTAGGATGTGATGTTTGTGTAACTGGATTATTTGCAAACCTTTTATCGGGTGGAGCTTTTTGTAATGGTCAAAGACAAGTCAACGACTGTAGTTTACCCGGTGGAACTGATCAGGTTGGAGGTGTAATGTCATATTGTGATTTAGTTGATGTGAACGTGAGTTTTGGTGAACGAGCCGGCGTTTTGAAATCATCATATAATTCATATATTGAAGCTCGATTTGGAGTACATAATGAGGCATGGTGCCAAGTATATCAAATTGAAGATTTACCAGATCCACCATCTTATCAAGATTTTTGCCATGATAATTTTAATATTGGCCCAATACCTTTCGTTTACTATCTTGATAATTATGGGCATTCCGATTCTTATCAACCGTTTTCTACAAGTGGGTCTGGATGTAGTGGTGGATTTACAAAACCTAATGATATTTGGTTTACCAGAATTCCAAAATTTGATAAAGTTAAGTTTGAATTTTCTAATTTAGTTTATTCTGAATCAATTCGTGTTGATGTATTTACTGGTAGTTGCAATAACCTCGATAGATTTGCATGCCGAGATATCACTGAAAATAATAATTCCTTTACACTTACTAATCTTACACCTAACCAACAACTGTACTTTAGATTTTACGGAAAAGCTAACGAAGTCATTGCTTTTGCTGTAGCAATGACCTATCCTGACGGCGTGCCACTCGCTACTAATGATATATGTAGTAATGCTACTCAATTAGAACCGATTGCAGATTGTCAATATAATTTTTTTTACGCTTCCACAAATGGCTTAAACCAAACAAATCCGCTACCAAATCAAAATTGTGTAATTGAAGATGAATTGTATGCAACACTCATAAAATATGATCAGTGGTATAAGCTTGAAGTACCTCTATCAGGTGCATTTAATTTTCAAATTAGTATGCATCAATTAGATGGATTTACGCCACCTTATTGGTTAGAATTCACAAACTTTGAAGCCTTAATTGAGATTTATACTGGGTCGTGCAATGCATTGAACTATGTTGATTGTTCATTCTATGATTTTGATATTAGAAGTGATTTTAATAGACCAGACATAGAAGTTTCTGGTTTAGATCCTGGTGAAGAAGTTTATATCAAATTATTATTATTTACTTCAGGGCCTACTGTTCGTAGAGGAATTATGGCTATGTGCTTAGAAGAGGGGAGGTATTTTCCAGAGAATGACTTTATACACTCAGCTATGTCTATGGAAGTTCAACAGGATGAATGTAACATTCCAATAATATCGTCATTTAGAAGGGCAAGAGAGGAAGTTAGTTTTCCTGTTCCTTCTGAGGATTTAAACTTAAGCTTTGATCCACATCAAGACTTATGGTATGCATTTGAGGTGCCAGAGTCTAATCAGTTTATAACAAGAATATATCGTGAAGAAGAGGGTAAGGCAACACAGTTTTATAAGCATTTTGAACTAGTGATTTATGAAAAAGATGCTATTACAGATGAGTTCAGTGTAATTGATATCTATTCTCCATATAATTATAGTAATGGAGAATCATCTTTTAATGGGTCTGATGAGAGTAGCTATAATGGAGATTTCTCACCTGGTGATAGTATATTTATTCAAGTTTTACTCAAGAATTACTTAGGGTTTTCATATGACCAAGAAGTATATGATTTTGAATTATGCATTTATGATACTTCCCCTTGCCGAGACTCAATGTTTTTGACAGATAATATTGTACGCCTTTATGGAGGTACAGATAAATTCTATTCTTCTAAACAATTGAAATCTCAATCAAATATCATATCAGGAGATGTAGAGTATTATGCTGATGAGGAAATAGAATTAATATCAGGGTTCACAGTTGAGAATGGTAGTACTTTTAGTGCTATGATTTACAATTGTCCCCATGACAACGAAGGAGGTACATGCCAGGATGCAATAGATATTAATATACTAAATCGCTATTTCTTATCAGGAACCTTAGATGTCGAAGTAGATTATTTCATAAATGGATTTAGACATTATAAATATAAAGCCAATTCAGATGGAATTCTTGAAGTATCCTCTTGTTCTCAATCATCTGACACTAGATTAACCATTTGGCATTATAGCGCTTCTCAGAATAACTGTGAACCAACTATAGCATTTTTCAATGATGATTATTCAGGTTCATTGTCTTGTTCAACCTATGGTTCGTACCTATCATTACACTTAGATGAGAATGAACATGTAATTATCATGTGGGATGATACTTACAGTAGTTCCCCGTTTGAATTTGAGCTTACTTACACATGTGATAATCCACCAGATTGTTGTTATGAATGTTGACAGTCAAGCCTTGGGAAGATATAACAAATAAATTCTTATCATCTAATATATGAATGGTTATGTCCTGCTTATAATTTCAAATCTGCTTACTGTAAATCAATTTGCAGTAAACTTCCATCATTCTATTAAATTATTTTTCGATAAGGGTGACCTTTTGATAAGGTTACACTAAGGGATAAATATTTTAATTATGAATACTCAACTAAAAAAAATCTTACAATCCTTAGCGCTACTATTAGTAGGCATTATTTTCCTTTCCTCTTGCACTGATAATCTGGATACGGAGGATCAATTAGACCTTGATGATGGTACAAGAATACATGGACTATCATTTTTAGAAACCCTTGATGAAGATGTCCCCTTCATTATCAATGACATTGATGGTAATGAGGCTCACTTTGTAGCAGAAGGTGACGTTATTTCTGAACTTGTCATTAAAGATCAAGGTACGAGTAAATTATCTGTAATGTTGGATGATTTACAGCGACCAGTACAGATTGTTGACGGCGAAACGGTCATTCTATTTGAGAACTATAGTAATGGCAATGTTGACATCGTATACATCGATGTAGATGGAAACATATACATCGAGGATCAAGTATATGTAGGCTTTTCAGACACCCAGATTCGAGGATTAGATAACATTGAAAGAGTACTCGGGATCATGGAAAATCTGGATGATGCCATCAATGTTACTTTGGGAGTTATAGAATGTTTCTCTGTTCCTTCTAATCCTTTAGCTGTAGTAAACTGTGGTTCTAACATCTTAAAATTTACGGGTGCAATGTATGATCTTGCTAGAGATAGAGATCTAATCTCGGAGAGTGAAACATTCGAGTGGTTGCGTGAATCAGCAAGTTCTTTCTATAGCATATATGATGATGCAGAAACCTTTGCAGGGTGTTTATCTAATCCTAATGTTTTAGAAAGACCCTATCAGTGTGCAAGTCTTGTTATTAGTGGAGCAGAATATGTAGTATCTGAGTTAAATAATTTCATTGACGCTGCATCAGATCTTATAGAATTGGCTAAAGGCTCACTAAACTCAGGATCAGGAGAAATTAAAATTACACTCACATGGGATAATACCTCAGATCTTGATCTACATGTGATTGACCCGAATGGTAGTGAAATATATTATGGATCTACATCTTCACAGTCAGGGGGACTTCTTGATATAGATGATATTGATGGTTTTGGCCCAGAGAATATATATTGGGATTTCGAAGTGCATGGTACATACATAGTAGCGGTTAATCATTATAGTGGGAGTACGACTGCAAATTATCAATTGAGAATTGCCAATGGAGGTTATGTCAAAACTTATTCAGGCAGTATAGCCCCTGATCAATTTATTACGGTAAAAGACTTTGCCTTTAATCAGCCGTTGCTAAAAGCTGAAGGATCTAAGAAGAAAGTATATTCCTTTACGACAGACGGCGTGAAATAAATATAAATCATTTAGAATTTAAAGGCAGGTATTTCCTGCCTTTTTCATTAATAGCAAGCACTATTTTTTAACATTAAATACACTTATTATGAGATACACTTTATTTAGTAGCGTTTTATTCCTCATTTTCATTATTGCTAATACAAGCTGTACAAAGGAAAGCATTATGGGCTGTACAGACCCAACATCCATTAATTTTTCAGATATGGCGACCGAAGATGATGGTTCTTGCATGACACTCGTAGGATTATGGGATGTTAATCGAATTATAACAGATGATGGAGATGCTATTGGAGACGTCTTGGACGAGGCTACATTTGAATTTGAAGCAGATGAAGATTTTAGATTTGAAGCCATTGATTTAGAAGATAATGGAAGGCTATTGAGAATTACGGGATCTTGGGAGTTAAATGTAGAGGATTTAGAATTAGATTTATTCTTCAATGGTAATCCGAGTGAGGCATCATTCTGTGAAGAGAGACGATCTACTTTCGACATACGGTTTACTGATTCTAATAATGTAAGGCTTGAAATAGAGAATTGTGATGGTGATTTTATAAGGTTTGAATTGATAAGATGAATATTATGGTGATCCCATAAAAATTTGAAAGCTCAATACGACTATTGAGCTTTTTTTATTACCTCACTTCCCGCCACCTCAAATAATTATACAACGTAGGCTTACTGATACTCAGCTGATCACAAATCGCCTGTACAGAATACTCCCCATCCTTATAAAGGGTCTCAGCGGCCATAGCAGTTTTCTGTGCCTCCGCAGATAGACCTTTAGGCCGACCACCCATGCGCCCCCTGGCTTTAGCAGAAGCCAATCCAGCCTTCGTCCGCTCCGAGATCAGATCTCGCTCAAACTCTGCCAGCGAAGCAAAGATGTAAGACTGAATGAACTACACCGTAGTGAATGTACCAAATGTACATTCAATGAAGGAATCTTGACCTCCGCGTCAAGAGTGGGCCGCACCCGTCCAGAAGCAGAAGATGTATCAATCGCATCCTTCAATGAGATGAAGGTCACGCCTCGATCTTCTAGATCAGAGACGATCTGAATCAGATCCTTAAGAGATCTTCCAAGTCGGCTGAGCTTGTCTATGACAAGCTGATCACCGTCACGGATCTGCGATAAGAGCATATTCAGCTCAGGTCGCTCCTTTTTAGCCCCTGAGATTTGCTCAGAGAATATTTTCTCGCACCCAGCTTGCTGTAGCGCATCTATCTGGCGATCCAGATTCTGTTCTTTCGTTGATACCCTGGCATATCCGATTTTCATAATGATGGTTTTAGAATGAAGTGATTATCTCAGATTGGACCTTAAGGCGAAGTAAGCGAAAGTCGTTAAGAATATCAAATTTTCGTTTTGATTAGTTTAACCAGTTTATTTAACCAATTTTTTGAAATTTTAACATTATCGACTTTTGCCGCTATCAAGCGGCTGAAAGCACTTTCAGTGCTTACAAAGCCAATAAACTTGGCATCCGCCAAGGATGAGCGGCCATACCATTAGGTCTGTTTAGTCTCTTTTAAATATTATGATCTATCGAAGCTGAATGGCGTAAAGAAAAACGGTCGTTTATTTTAATTCTCTTATATAACTCTTGGATTCTTATTTACCTATTAGATGTAGGTATTAAATGAGTATTATATTGAAAAGCTCCTATCTTTAAATCCATGCTTTAATGCTAATCAATATCACGATTTAAATAATTGAGAGAATCTATCTTTATGAAGGAATACTAGGATTAAGCTGAAAGCAGCAAATTTTAAGAATTTACTCCTGCATAAGAAATACCAGTCAATTTATATATATCCCAGTTAAAAGTAGATAAATCGTCAAATTGGAATTTATTCACATCATCATGCCCACAAGATCGAGCTACTACTTTTAGCAAGTCATTTGTAGCTGTGAAATAATTATGTAATTGTTGGGCTGACTTTTCTATTTCTAACCTGGCACGTAGATGATCCTTTTGGGTAGCTATGCCAACTGGACAATTATTAGTATTACAAGCTCTCATCCCCAGACATCCTATTGCTTGTAGTGGCCCGTTAGACATGGCTACTGCATCTGCACCCATCATAAGTGCTTTGGCAATATCTTCTGCAACTCTCAATCCACCTGTAATGATTAGTTCTATACTCGAACCTACTATGTCGAGATGCTTTCTTGCTCTAGCGAGAGCAGGTATCGTAGGTATATTAATATTATCTCGAAGTATGGTTGGGGCTGCTCCTGTACCGCCACCACGTCCATCTAATATAATGTAATCCACTCCTACTGCTAACGCAAAATCTATATCCTTTTCAATACGACTGGCAGCCAGCTTAAATCCAATTGGAATACCACCAGATACCTCACGGACTTTTTGAGCTACTTCTTTGAAATCATAAACTGTTTTCAAATCAGGAAATGCGGCAGGTGACATAGCGTTTTGACCGACATCTAAGCCTCTTACTTTGGCTATTTCGCCAACAACCTTATTACCAGGCAAGTGACCTCCAGTTCCCGTCTTAGCACCTTGACCACCCTTGAAATGAAAAGCTTGTACCTTTTCTATCTTATCCCAAGAAAACCCAAATTTTGCAGAAGCCAACTCATAGAAATATCGGCTGTTAGCTGCTTGCTCATCAGGTAACATCCCGCCTTCTCCAGAACATATACCAGTACCAGAAAGCTCTGCTCCTGTTGCTAATGCGATCTTAGCTTCCCGAGATAACGACCCGAAAGACATGTCAGAAACAAAGAACGGTTTGTCTAAAATCAATGGCTTCAGTGCTGATGATCCAATGACCGTCTTTGTAATTACTTTCTCATGATCCATCAATGGTCTGATAGCCAACTGTGCAGGCAAAAATTGTATATCCTCCCACTTAGGTAGACTTTTACGATCTACTCCCATAGCTGCAGTTGGCCCATGATGACCATGATTACTCAGTCCATTCTGAGCCAATTCTTTGATATATAAGGTATAAGGCTCACTGGACTCTGGATTGGTATCAGCATATGTCCCGAGATAGCTGTCTCGCTTGAATGGCTGAGGATGCAACTCCTCGAATGCAATGACTTTATTCTTATCTATATATAAGTCATCCCCATCGATCCAGCTTTCAAATTTATGTAAGACTTCCTTATTATCATATTCACTGACGCCTGTGTCTATGCGATAGTCCCATTCATGCAGACCACATATTATATTTTCTCCTTCTACTCGACCATCCGACATTAATGCTCCTCTATGTAGGCATCGGCCATATAGTACACTCACCTTATGATCATATTTAATTATTACCAAGTCTGTATTTTCTATCCGAGCATGTGTAGGCATTCTATCTTTAAGCTCTTTGACATTAGTGTATATGATTACTGAATCTTTCATAAGTAATTTTAAGATTTATCTGGAGGAGAAATGAATACTCCGAATTTTAATAACAAACTATTCTGCACAGAAGAAAAAATATCTATTAGAAAACAAAATATTTTCATCTAGAATATGGCATGGCAAATTCCAAACAATACGATGGAAATGATAATGCCATATAAAAAGATTAAATAAGATGTCCTTATTAGTCTGTACTTCTTAGCAAGCTTGACTCCAAGTCCGTGAATATCCGTAATGATACTAGGATATAGCATCTTACCATCTTCCATTGTACGCATCACAGATTCTCTATAATTTGATAGTGGCATCCCACTGAAGTCTTCGAAAGCCATGAGATCTGATGATTCAAGGTTGGTTGTACTTGATTTCTTCCATGATTTTGGAATTGTAGCTAATATGGCAAAACTAATAGAAAATACATTGGTCAAAACCAATCCGCCAACAGCATAAATAAGGTGTGGATCATCGTCTAATTTAGGGTAAAGCGAGCTTAGGACAACAGAGATGATAATGGCATTAGCTGTAATTAATATATTTGCTTTAGTATCGACAATTTGTAGTCTTGTATAGAGATTTTTTGATGCAAGCCTAAACCATGTTTCAACTCCCCGTTCAGGCCTTGAATTTACTTTAATTAGCTTTTTCTTCAGCTTCTTAAGCTCATCTTTATCGATTCCCATCTCCTGCAAGAGAGCTTGATCAATAATTTTTTCTTTTTTTCCCATGATTATATATTAAAATGTCAATGCTCCTCCGACTGTAATCTGCGTATCATCTTCACCTACATAATATCCTATTTTGAATCCTAATAGATTTAAAGGTGTAAGGTATATACCCCCACCATAACTTATATGCCAGTTATTTACATCTTCGTTGTCTAAAAAGGCTCTACCATAATCGAATGATCCGAAAACACCTAAACCAGTTTTTAATCCACCATGCCCTTGTAATATCTTTATTCTCAGATCTGAGGCATGATACACAATCCCATCACCCGCGAATCTATTTGTTTTGAATCCTCTTAGACGTGAAGCATTTGATAGATAGTTTGCATGAAAAAACTCATAGTCACCTATAGTATATGCAGCACCAATATTGGTTGCGAAAACAACTTGATGCAATGGAGAAAACGGAATATATGCAGCCACATCACTACGAAATGTGATATTACTAAATTCGGAATCTGATAGACTTTGTCTATACTCGGCTCCGGCATTGAATATATATCCTCTGGTGGGTAGTGTTGGACTATTCACTCTGTTACTTGTATAATGCAAGCCTATACCGGTATATAGTTTACTTTCAAAATCATTTAAAGAACGGCCTGCTTCTTCCGTAAAAATAAATCGTTGTTTTGAGGGATCAGTTAGATCATCATCAAAATTTAAGTATTCTACGGTTGGATTGATACTAAAGGATCGATTGTTTCCCAAATTTTTGACAACATGGGGATTAATATTTAGATGCACTCCCCTTACGATATGAAAAGAGGGACTCCCTGCTTCTGCTTCATCAGGAAATATCTCTCCATAATTATTGTATTTATTTCCTAATCCATAAAAGAATTGTGCAAAGGTAGGACCTGTAAATCCGGCATCAAGCCTAAAATTCCAGTCGGGCCCAAATACAGACGTCCAATGACCAGAGTAATTAGCAACCACAGCATTATTTGCCCAAAAATAGCCAACATTTAGAGCATGATTAGATTTGTATGGGTTCTTACGAAAACCATTATTTCTCCACAAAAGATTATAACTAAGTCCAATCCCTTCATCAGTGTAGAATGAGATCATAGGGAAATGAATGGAACTATTAAGTTTCCAATCTTTTCTATCAAAGCTGTTGATTCCCTTTTGATCTTTCAATTTAGCTTTGACATTGTTACCATTGATGATCATGCCATCAGGTCTATCATTAGCAACTATTGAAATATTGGTTGCATTATTATTGATAACATCATCTCCACTTCCTCCCACAATAATGACATTGACACTAGACTTATGTGTCCCAATAAAATTGAAAGTATCATCTTTTTTAAGCCCTATTAATCTCAGTTCATTACAGTCTGCTCCGGTAATGGTACGTGCCCAAATCAAATGATTATCACCATCTTTGTCCTCATGAAATACTTTGACATCTAGCATATCATTTGGTAATGCTTCAACTTCAAATACATTCTTCTCATTAGTTCCAATAGCAGTGACCTCTTTAGTGAGGTATCGATAAAACTCTTTTGCATATTTGACCAAGTCTGTACGGCGAGCCTTAAGCTTTGCTTCTATGTCTTTGCCATCGTGTTGATATATCTGATCTGGCCACAGTCTTAATGCACTATCTATAAGCTCATCAGTCGTTACTGATTGAATAAATTTTGCCGCATTAATAAATTCTTCTTCGTTGAGCTCAGAAAGGAAATGACGATCAAAGTGTCTTGCATTAAAAGCGAGCCCACTGATGAAATCAATTTCTTTTTCAAACTTTCTAATCGATGGCGTGATGTAGGGTCTACTTGCTAAATACTGTATAAAGCCATTATTTTTGAAAAACACCTGATCTCTATCTCTTGGGATAGCTCTATATAGCTTTTGTGTTGAACCCTCTTCTTCGAAGATGCCCCATCTCCATTGATCATCATGTCTATCCCAGTCACCTAGAAGAAGATCTAATAGTCGAGCTTTGAGTACATATTTTTGATCGACTTTATGTTTGTGATTTTTATATAATTTAGTTACCAGCTCCAGCGTATTAATAGATTTTTCCGCTGCTCCATAACTTGGATGATCTTCCATGTTACCACCAGGTCTTTCCTCAAAAAGATACAGTTTTTCTGCAAAATCTAAGTTGTAATCTCCAAGTGCTTTTTGAGCAGGCAGCCATACATATTTTGGATTGGCATGATAAATACCTACTGCATTCGCAAATGGTGGCACCACCATTGCACCATATGGATGCGCTGCAGATACGCCATCTTGAACATAATCACTTATGAAGGTACTCCTTAAGGGCCCAGGCACCACCTTATATACTTCCTTATCTACTGATCTGATGACCCATTGTTGACCTTTTTCATTTTCTAATCTCAGTGATTTGGTCTGAAATCCTCCACCTTGTCTTACTGGTGTAAGTCCTCCATGTGTCTCGTCAAGTATGAGTAGAGGGAATTCTACTTCAGTACCCCATGCTTTTCGATAGGTGTCGCCTATACCAAATTTGCCTTTGGAATATTTATTTGACGCATGGACTGTTTTGGTTTTTGGTAATTCTGAAAGAGCCTTATAAATAGTTTTGTCTTCATAATCATTAACCTCTTTCTTATAAAGTCTTCTCTTATAAACTGATTTGGCTGTGCTTGGATTTATAGGATCTGGAATAAAAAACTCTAACCATAATTCTAAGTCTTTTGTATGCGTAATTTTAGAAAACCCTTTATCCATCAATGCAAAATCTGCTGTACCTCCTTTTCTTACAAAATCTACCGCAGCTCCACTGCCAGCGATAACATAGTGATTTTCATCCTTTTCATGATATTGTAGGTTCTTGTCGTGAGCCGATGCATGTATTACTCCTTCAAAGTTGCCTAATGCAAGATGTATAACGGCTCTATATGCCTCGTACTGTGGATGCCCAAACTTTTGTACTCCACTCCCTATTTTTTTAGCACCAGTAATTAAACTACCAATAATTGGTAAAGGCAATAAATGACTTGCGGCGTTATAATTACCTCCTGTTTCTCCATTGGAGAAAACAGGGTGATGCGCAGCAATGATCACGTTTTTGGTTTTGTTACGAGCCAAAGTTTGTTGGAGAAAAGTGACTAACTCTTGTTCGTTATCTATATCACAACCTGATCGTGTTCTTTCTTTAGATCGATCTCCTTGTAGTACCCATTGAGAATCCACTAAAACTAACATCAAACCATCTGTGAGATTAACCACTTTGGGTTCAGCACACCCATGAGAGGGTGTAAATATGTTTTTATCATTAACTTTGGACTCTACATAATCTTCTACTTGCTGTATGGCTGAGGTTGTATAGTTTTTACCATCATACCATTCAGTATTACCAGGAATAAAGTACACTTTATCTGTATGATCTTTTAGCTCTTTTATACATTTATCGATAGCTTGATCCATCTTTTTAAATTCAGGGTTTTCTACTTCTGGAAGGCCTGATTTATTAAAAGAATTTCCTAAAAATACGACTGATTTTGTGATCTCATTCTTTACGAGTTCTGACTTGATAAGATCAACAATATCTGACTGAGAAAAATCATTAGTTTCTGCACCAATATCTCCAACTAAGTATAGCTCGTAATCAACATTTTCTAGAGATGGCGCTACTATCTCTGTAGTATTAGAATCAATTTGTCTTATATAAGGTCTGTTTGCAGAACATGACGACAATATTATTATCAGAATTATAGAGAATACGAAATACAGTTTCGTCATTTTTCATGTTTAAATTATACCAAGAATTGGACTATGCGAGGATGCTGTCTGTTACAGCAAGATTCATTGTAAAGCTACTAGATAAAGACTTTCGTAGACTGCCTATACTAGTTTACTATTTTCTTCCTTGCATTCATAATCTGTATAGGAGACTCAAAAATTAATTTTGTTGATTATGACAGTAGAAATATAATGTTTCATCATATAAATCTAATTAGATTTTTAAAAATTTACTTTCTTGTTATATAGCCATTCTTATATATTTAGTCTAATCGTCGTTCACGGGACTGTCAAGGATGACAAAGTAGCAGCGAGAGTTGTTTTAAAAAATATAGGTGCTGTAGCAATACTCAAAATAGATTATAGTAAGAGCTAATAGAAAAATCAAATTATATTTGCTCAATTTGACAATTAGTGCCCCACTGACCAGATCCTTCCATGCCAAACCTCTGATGACACATCCACAAATCCACACTAAAGATCAGTGCTATACCATTCCAGTATTTAGTCAGCTAGTACATCTCCACCCCCCCCCTGCCAGCCTACAGCACATCCCCTCAAGTACCCATCGCTCTAAATCTACGCGCACACATGAGCGCAAGAGCTGCAGTTCATTTTTGTTTCGAGCAGAGTCTCGAAGCTTTCCCATAGCTGACAAAATACCTATATTACATACTCTTGATCTTCATCAGCACAAATCAGCCCAGAGTCAAACGTTCTCCATACCAGTATTTAGTCAGCTAGCACATCTCCACCCACTCTGCCAGCCTACAGCACATCCCCTCAAGTGCCCATCGCTCTAAATCTACGCGCACACATGAGCGCAAGAGCTGTAGTTCATTTTTGATTCGAGCAAGTCTCGAAAATTTCACACTGACCCAATACTTCCACTCCACATATCTGATGCTTTCTTGACTCCAATCCCACGCAAGCATAAGAGATACCACCATTCCAGTATCAGGTCAGCTCGCACATCTCCACCCCCTCTGCCAGCCTACAGCACATACCCTCAAGTGCCCACTCTCTAAATCCACGCGCACACATGAGCGCAAGAGCTGTAGTTCATTTTTGTTTCGAGCAGAGTCTCGAAGATCATCACTCCGACAGTAGCTTTTA
>ENA-ORXM01001030-ORXM01001030.1-marine-metagenome-genome-assembly--contig:-NODE-1030-length-41943-cov-4.359409_pt1 | contig 41943 bp, 32 predicted proteins | sample MGYA00237867_ERZ511480 | MGnify/ENA primary metagenome ERZ511480 (study PRJEB26309, sample SAMN06266103) | marine metagenome | isolation source: Algal blade | place: United Kingdom:Sidmouth, United...
TCGGTTTTAGTTTAATAACAGATGTATCACTCGCCATTGTTTCTAGTATAGGCAGTTTTTTAGTGCTTCTGGCAGTTGTAACCATTGCGGCCAAAGTAAAGGATACTATGACTCTTTTAATCATTGGTCTTATGTTCGGGAGTATTAGCGCCGCCATTGTTAGTGTCCTATCCTATTTTAGTGATGCTGAAAAACTACAACAGTTCGTATATTGGTCCTTTGGCAGTGTTGGCAACCTATCATGGCAGCAACTAGGAATATTGAGTATTGTTGTCCTTATAGGCCTAGTTCTAAGTGTTCTTTCAATAAAGCCTCTTAACGCGCTACTTTTAGGGGAAAACTATGCAAAAAGTTTAGGCGTGAATTTAGTACACTCCCGTTATCAAATTATAATCGCAACCGGTCTTTTAGCGGGTGGTATTACAGCTTTTGCCGGTCCCATAGCATTTATTGGTTTGGCCGTTCCTCATCTTACTCGCCAAATATTCAATACAACGGAGCATCGTATTTTACTTCCTGCAGTGGTAATCTATGGCGCTATTCTAATGCTTATTTGTGACACGATCGCACAATTACCAAACAGTGCAGAAGTCCTACCCATAAATGCCATAACCAGTATACTAGGTGCTCCTGTGGTCATCTGGTTATTAGTGAGAAAAAGGAAAATGGTATTTTAATTAAATCTTCGTAAAACAGCTATTAATTTATACATATAAAATCATATGTTATACACTTCCAAAATCTAATAGTGTAGTTTTATACACAGGAAACTCCCGCTCCTCAAACCTCTATTTTGACTATCAAAAGAACCAATAATAACATTTATGCTAACCAAATTAAACTGTCTTTTGCTCCTTCTCACTTGTGTAGCTAGTACTGCTCAAAATAATGACAAAGATTGGGAAAACTTACTGGACAAAGACCTTACCAATTGGGATATTTTTATTGGTGTTCCCCACACCTCCTTGGACCTAGAAGGTCACGAAAAGGGAGACGGAATGCACGGAACACCAATTGGTCTGAATAACGACCCTTTAAATGTTTTCTCCACCTCTCAAGAAAACGGTGAAACTGTTTTAAACGTTAGCGGTAAAATCTATGGAGGATTAAGTACCAAAAAAGAATACGAGAACTATCATTTGGTTTTTGATATCAAATGGGGAACCAAAAAATATGAGCCTCGTTTAAATGACAAAAGGGATAGCGGTGTACTTTATCATGCTCAAGAACCGCACGGACAATTTTGGAACGTTTGGATGCGTGCCCCGGAAATGCAAGTACAAGAAACGGATTGTGGTGATTTCTTTCCGCTGGCCGGTGTTAGCATGGACATCAAGGCTACAAAACGAACGGACAACGGAAAAGAGTTTTGGTTCTATGACCCAAATGGCGAAATGCGCACTTTTAAAACCGGCGGTAATGGCCGTTGTAGAAGAATTGCTAATTTTGAAAATCCACATGGGGAATGGAGCCGTTTAGAGCTTATTTGCATAAATGATAAAGCCTATCATATCGTAAACGGAAAAGTAGTTATGGTACTTGAAAATGCCAAGGAATACACAAAAGAGGGAATTGCCAAATCACTGACCAAAGGAAAAATTCAATTCCAATCTGAGGCTTGTGAAGTGTATTACAAAAACATTAAAATAAAGAACATCAGTAAATTGCCTGAAAATATCAAAAAACAACTTTAAAAAAATTCATCGTCGGTCTTCATAAAAAATATAGTACCATTTCTGCGGTCAACCTTTCTATAGGGTATGGAGAAAAAGTGATTGCCAAAAATATCAATTTTGGTATAGAACCGGGTGAACTTGCAGCCATTGTAGGTATAAACGGAATTGGAAAATCTACCTTATTACGTACGCTTGGTAGCACTCAACCCGTTTTAAGTGGTTGTCTTGTAGTAAAGGATAAACCAATTGTATCTTATTCTCCTCTAGAACTATCGGCAGAGATAAGTCTAGTCTTAACGGAACCCGTTGCTTCTAAAAATTTATCCGTTCAAGAATTAATTGCTTTAGGCAGGCAGCCCTATACGAATTGGCTAGGCACTTTATCTGCTAATGATAAAGAAAAAATAAAAGAGGCCATCATTTCCTTGGAGCTAGAAGATTTACAACATAAAAAATGTTTTGAACTCAGTGATGGGCAACTACAGCGTGTTATGATCGCCAGAGCGCTGGCTCAAGACACTTCCATTATACTTCTTGATGAGCCAACCACACATTTAGACCTATATCACAAGGTGCAGATTTTAAAGCTTCTTCGCAATATAGCCCACACTACCAAAAAGACCGTTCTTTTTACCTCTCATGAGATAGAAATGGCTATTCAACTGTGTGATAAAATGGTATTATTAGACGGAAAAAACAATTATTTTGGTAAGCCTTGTGAATTAATTGAACAAAAAGCCTTTGAGTCGTTATTTCCTTCGGATACCGTCTCGTTCGACCCTAAAACAGGTTCTTTTCGAATAAAAAAGTAACGTGGGAGTAGTGTTTGGTTTTCATACCAATCTTGTATCTTTACCCCCGAACGCTTTACTTTACATATGAACATTTACCTCATATATTTGTTAATAGGATTGATTTGCCTTGCCGTGGGATACTTCCTAGGGAACTACATTCAAAACTTAAAAACAAAGTCTAGCCAGGGCGCATTAGAAGAACGGGAGCAGCAACTACATGCCAATCTTAGGGTATTGGAGCAACGCTTAAAAGATAGCGAATTACATAAAGTCAATCTACAGAACGAAAAAGAGCATATGGGTAACCAAATTGTTCGCTATCAGGCAGATTTAGAGAACCTTCAACTTAAGAATAGAGAGCAGAAAAACGAAGTTGAAAAGCTTCAAGAGAAATTCACCAAAGAGTTTGAAAACCTTGCCAATAAGATTTTAGAAGAGAAAAGCCTGAAATTTACCGAGCGTAACGAGAAGAACATAAAGGACATCCTATCCCCACTAAACGAAAAAATTCAACTTTTTGAAAAGAAAGTTGAAGAAAGTCAGAAGGAAAACATCAGTATACATTCCGCTTTAAAAGAACAACTTATAAATCTACAGAGCCAAAACCTGAAGATTACGCAAGAGGCCGAAAACCTTACCAAAGCCTTAAAAGGTGACAGTAAAATGCAAGGAAACTGGGGGGAATTGGTACTAGAACGAGTACTGGAAAAATCCGGACTGGAAAAAGACCGTGAGTATACCGTTCAACAGAGTTTTACAAGAGAGGATGGTTCCCGGGTGCTTCCGGATGTTATCATAAATCTTCCCGATGGTAAGAAAATGGTGGTAGATTCCAAGGTCTCTTTAACCGATTATGAGCGCTTTGTAAATGCGGAGGAGGAGTTGCGAGACAAATTCTTAAAAGACCATATCAACTCTTTAAAAAGGCACGTAGACCAGCTATCAGCTAAGAAATACGAAGATCTCTATGCTATGGAGAGTCCGGATTTTGTTCTGATGTTCGTTCCTATAGAACCTGCTTTTGCCATTGCCATAAATAATGACAGTACGCTTTATAATAAAGCCTTTGAACAGAATATAGTAATTGTTACACCATCTACTTTATTAGCTACATTACGTACGATAGATAGTATGTGGAATAATGAAAAGCAACAACGCAATGCCATTGAAATAGCTAGACAAGCGGGTGCTCTTTACGATAAGTTCGAAGGTTTCGTAAATGACCTCACCAAAGTGGGCAAGAAGATGGACGAGGCCAAATCTGAATACAAGGGAGCCATGAACAAGCTTGTTGCAGGTCGTGGCAACATAGTTATTAGTATAGAAAAATTGAAAAAAATGGGAGCTAAAGCTAAAAAATCGCTTCCCGAACCCATATTAAAACGCGCTCAAGATGATGATTTTGAAAGCGAACTAAATTTAGAATTATGAAAAAGTCGCTTTTTGTTACCCTAGGGATTATTGTTGCCCTATTCGGCATTGTTTATGCGTTTATATACTTTGTTACCTACAGTGATGGTATACGCTCCGGGGAGCTTATTAAAATAAGTCACAAAGGAGTAATGATAAAAACTTGGGAAGGAGAAATAAGCCAAGGTATTTCCGGTGCTCAGATTTTTGCCTTTTCCGTTTTGGACAAGGACAAAGAGGTTATTGAGCAATTGCAAGAATACCAAGGACAGTATGTGAAATTGCACTATGTAGAACGTTTTGCCACCTTTCTTTGGTTAGGCGATAGTAAATATTTTGTTACTCAAGTAGAGCTAGAAGAATCACCTCATTTCAGAAAATAATGGAAAAATATAAAACTGCAAGCGAATCTAGGGTATCGATTACGGAACTAATGCTACCCTCCCACTCTAATTTTGGCGGTAAAGTTCACGGGGGCCACATTCTTAGTCTTATGGATCAGATAGCTTTTGCCTGTGCCTCTAAACATTCTCAAATGTATTGCGTAACGGCCTCTGTAAATCGAGTAGATTTTTTACATCCCGTAGAAGTGGGCGAATTATTAACCCTACGTGCTTCTATCAATTACACCGGAAGAACATCTATGGTTGTTGGGGTACGTGTAGAGTCACAAGATATTAAATCAGGTACAAAGCGCCATTGTAATTCATCTTATTTTACAATGGTGGCCAAAGATGAGAAAGGGAAAGGTGTACCTATTCCAGGTCTACTTTTAGAAAATGAACAAGGTGTTAGGCGTTTTGCCAGAAGTAAGCAACGAAAAGAAGAGGCTTTCTCCAGAGACACCCAGTTCGATTCTAGTCAATTTAAATTAGAAATGCATTTGGAAAGTTTAAGCAACGAGAACGTTAAACTTGACCTTCCTTAATTTTTGCGGCAGCTGCCTTATCTAAAAACCACAGTAGATCACCAGAGGTTGGAGCTACTAAATTGGCAGGGTATGTTTCACATGCCCCATCGCAATTTATAATTTCGCCAACTTTCTCTTCTTTAGTAGCACCTGTCACTAAAAAAGCAACCGTTTTTGAGTGGTTAATAACATTACCGGTTATAGTAATTCTTTTTTGACCCGAATCCGGGTGTACAGCTACCGCACAAAGATTCTCTGATTGCCATAATTCTATTTCATGAGGAAATATAGAGGCGGTATGACCGTCATCTCCCATACCTAGGATTACCAAATCAAACTGAGGAAATCCATTTTTAGAAGGAAGTTCATTCTTAAGAACTTGAGCATAGCGCACTGCTTCCGCTTCTGGGTCTTCCTCTCCTTTAATTCTATGAATATTCTCTTCTGGTATATCAATTTTAGACAATAGGTGCTCTACCGTCATTTTATAGTTACTTTCATCATCGGTAGGGAGAACGCAACGCTCGTCTCCCCAGTAAAAGTGAACTGATTTCCAATCTATGCTTGCTCCAAATTCCTTTGCAAGAACATCAAAAACAATTTTTGGTGTACTTCCTCCAGAAAGTGCTACATGAAAAGATGCTTCCCCTTTTGCTTTTTCAGCAAAATATTTTGAAAACTCTTGGGCTACTTGGTTTTTATCTTGATATATCTTTAACTCCATAATTATATTTGTATTCATAAAAAGGTGGTATCAAAACACCACCCCAAAAACTCAATATTAACAAATAACGCAGAAGCCCGGGTCATCTGTTAAGCTAGGTCCCGGGTTTCTCCATTCGCCAATACCTTCAATTAAATCGTGAGAATTTTCAGGTCCCCAAACACCAGCAGCATAACCGTACATTCTTACGTCCTTACCACTAGACCAATACTTTAATATTGGGTCTACGAACTCCCATGCAGCTTCAACTTCATCTGCTCTGGCATATAAAGTAGCATCGCCCTGCATTGCATCCAATAGCAAACGCTCATAAGCGTCCATAACATGGGTTTCGGCCAAACTAGAATAATAAAAATCCAAATTAGCACGCTCCACTTTAAAACCTTGCCCTGGTACTTTCACTCCGAACTTAAGTAGTATACCTTCATCGGGTTGAATACGAATGACCAATTTATTGTCCTTACTATCCAATCCTGATTCTTGAAATATTTGATGATGGGGTGTTTTGAAATGAATTACCACTTCGGTTGCCTTTGTAGGCATTCTTTTGGCAGTGCGCACATAAAACGGAGTGTCTTTCCACCTCCAGTTATCTACAAAAAATTTGATGGCCGCAAAGGTTTCAGTAGTTGAATTTTTATCAACACCATCTTCTTCTCGATAGCCTTTTACTTCTTGCCCATCAATAACGGATTTAGTGTATTGTGCCCTTATCGTATTATTAAAAAGTTCCTTGTCCGTTTTCATCACCCTAAGTGATTTTAACGCTTTTACCTTTTCATTACGTATATCTTCCGGTGCATCACTAATAGGTGGTTCCATTACAATTAAAGAAACAATCTGTAGTAAATGGTTTTGGAACATATCCCTTAACGCCCCGGAAGTATCATAATAACCACCTCTTTTTTCCACACCAACACTTTCTGCATTGGTAATTTCTACATGATGAATGTAATTACGATTCCAAAGGGGTTCAAAAATGCTGTTGGCAAAACGGGTTATAAGAAGGTTCTGCACTGTTTCTTTACCCAAGTAGTGATCAATTCTGTAAATCTGGTCTTCTTTAAAAAATTTCTGCAGACCATTGTTCAGTTGTTTTGCCGTATCTAAGCTATAACCAAAAGGTTTCTCAACAATTAAACGCTTCCAACCATTGTTTTGCGTGTTCATACCTGCCTCAGACAAGTTATGAGCTATTGTTTCATATAAAGTAGGAGGCGTAGAAAGATAATATATAATGTTACCGGAAGTCTGGTATTTGTTCTTAAGGTCTTCTACCCTCTTTCGTAAACGCCCATAATCCGTATCATAACTCCCCCCCAAATCCTCGTAAAAGAACTTATTGGCAAAGTTGGCTATGAATTCCTCCGATGAATCTTCTATCTTACTTTCTAAATATTTACTCTCTAACACCACTTTATTTCTAAAAGCGCTGTCTGTCATATCACTTCTACTTGCCCCTAGAACCACAAAATTATCTGGAAGCTGATCTGCCTGATAAAGATTAAAAAGTGCTGGTACAAGTTTTCTTGCTGTTAAGTCGCCAGAAGCGCCAAATATCACAAGAATCTGATTTTCTGTTTTATTCATAATGCGATGGTATCCATATACTATTTGAATGGTTAAAAGTATCGAAAAGATGCAGCAATACCAACGAGTTTACCCTAAGATAATCTTACATTTCAATAATTTCGTTTAATTTTGATTGTATCGACCAATAATATCGATTTTATGGTCGCCCATGTAATTTTAAAATTAGGAAATGGAAGAAAAATATGATTTTGGATTGATAGGTCTCGGTGTTATGGGACGTAATTTTATATTGAACGTAGCCGATAATGGTTTTTCTGCTTACGGATATGATTTAGATGCGGAAAAAGTAGCTGCTTTAAAAGAAGAAGGCGGCCACGAGGCAAAAGTAAATGCCTCTACCAACATAAAGACATTTGTAAATGCCCTGAAAGAACCAAGAAAAATCATGCTTTTGGTTCCTGCAGGTAAAATTGTGGATGCTGTCATAGAAAGCCTATTACCACATATAGACAAAGGTGATATATTAATAGATGGGGGAAATTCATTTTTCACGGATACCGATCGTCGTGAAGCTTACCTTCATGATAAAGCCATTAACTTTTTTGGTGCCGGTGTTTCCGGTGGTGCAAAAGGCGCTCGTTTGGGCCCTAGTATAATGCCCGGCGGTTCTAAATCTGCATACCAACATATAAAACCGATTTTTGAGGCGGTTTCCGCCAAGTACAAAGGAGAACCTTGTGTTGCTTATTTGGGACCGAAATCATCTGGCAATTATGTAAAAATGGTGCACAACGGCATTGAATACGGCCTAATGCAACTTACCTCTGAAGTGTATGACCTACTTAAAAAAGCAGGTAATTTTTCCAATGAAGAAATACACGATACCTTCTCTAAATGGAACCAGGGTCGTTTGCAATCTTTTCTAGTTGAAATTACTTCTAAGATTCTAGAGCAAAAAGACGAACTTGGCAAAGGTCACCTAGTTGATCAGATTTTGGACAAAGCAAAACAGAAAGGTACTGGAAAATGGACAAGCCAAAACGCTATGGACTTGGGTATACCTGTTCCTTCTATAGATATTGCGGTAAGCATGCGCGAGATTTCTGCTTTAAAAGAAGAAAGAATTGAAGCCGATAAATTATATGACCGTCCAGATGTTAAGCTATTGGATAAAGAAGAATTGGCGAAAATGGCCGAAGAAGCACTCTACTTCTCTTTTATAGTAACCTATGCACAAGGGTTGCACCAATTAGCTGATGCCTCTAAAGAATACAACTATAATCTAGACATTGCTATCATTGCAAAAATCTGGCGTGCTGGCTGTATTATTAGAGCTGGATTATTAGCCGATATTACCGAAGCCTTTGAAGCAAACAAAGACTTGCCTAACCTCTTACTTTCCGACCAGTTTGTAGATAAAATTAAAAGTACGGTTGACTCCACAAGAAAACTTGTAGCGCATGCAGCGGCGAATGGAATTCCTTTACCTGGACTTTCAAATTCGCTAACTTATTTTGATGCGTACACCACTAGTAGGCTGCCTTTGAACCTTATACAGGCTCAACGTGATTTCTTTGGTTCGCATACATATGAAAGATTGGACAAAGAAGGTATTTTCCATACAGAATGGGAATAGGCAACTACTTTAACGATACCTTTGTGTAATAGTATCAGAAGAATAAAGGCAATGAATACATACGATAAAGGAAATTTTTTTATTGAGAAATCTGTTCGGGTTATTGCCAGCATCATTTTGCTTGTTACCATTGTCGCTTCTTGCAAACGACCTACCGAAGAAAAACCGGTGAAGGTACTTGATGAACATACATTAAATAGAAGGGTTGATGGTACTACCGTTGACCCTCTTATTAAACAAGTATATGTACCCATTTACTCTGATATCTATAACCAGACCAGAGATACAAGAACATTATTGACCGCCACTTTAAGTATAAGGAATACGAGCTTAAAAGATAGCCTATTCATTACTACTATAGATTACTACAACACAGGTGGTGACTTGGTAAGGAGCTACATTGACCAGGCAATTTACCTGCGCCCTATGGAATCTATAGACTATGTTATAGAACAACAGGACACGTCTGGAGGTAGTGGAGCCAACTTTATAATTGATTGGTATTCCAAACGCCAGCTCAATCCTCTATTTCAAGCCGTAATGGTTGGTGGATTAGGTGCTCAGGCCTTTTCTTTTACTACGGAAGGCATAGACGTAGAAGTTGGGCAACCCTAACAAAAAGCAGATATAACCGTAAATAGACCTGCCATTCGTCGAGGAATGCATTTCTTCGCAATAAATTGTGAAGTAAATTCTTATATTAGCTTGTCGTAACGGTCATTCTCCCTAAATTACATACTGGCCCCCATAGTTCTCATGAGTATATTAAGACCACTCGTTTTCGTTTTCTTTCTCTTCTCCCATTTAACAAATGTACTGGCTCAGAATACAACAGAATGGCAACGCGATACTTTGGAATCCTACGTGAACAGATCTAATGAAGCCTACGATCAATACAATTATAAAGAAGCTATTAAATACGCCTCTACCCTAGTAAAAAAGGGTCAGGAGTATAATTACGATTATTACGAGTTTTTAGGATACGATATTTTAGGTGGAATTTATTCCGAAACGGAAGACACTATAAAAGGTAAGATTTATTCTGAAAAAGCTTTGGAGCTTGCAAGGTCTATCCAAGTGGATAGTCTTGTGGCATGGGGCGCTTTAAATCTAGGTATTTTATATTCCGACAACGAAAACACCTACAAAAAGGCAATTCAGTTTTTTAAGGAAAGTATTGAAATCAATGAAAAGAACAAGGATTATGACGAGGTCTATTTAACCTATGTAAACCTTATCTGGACCTATTTGGAAAATAATCAATTTGATGAAGCCTATACGTTTCTTCAAAAAGCGGAAGCGCTATCAACAAAAGAAGTAGATTCATTAGACAAGTTATATATGGACCTCTTATATGGTAAATATTACTTGGCAAAGAAAAAATACAATACGGCGGCTTTAAAACTGGAAAAAATTGCACAGACAGCGGATAAAATTGAAAATACCGATTTAGCCATAGAAGCCTATGACGATTTAGCCAAACTATACAGTGAAACTGATGACTATCAAAAGGCTTTCGCCAATCTAGATAAATACAATCAATTTAAACAAAAAGCATATACTCTTAAGAAATTAGAAGAAACTGAAAAAGCACGGGTAAAGTTTGATTTGGAGCAAGCGCAAAAAGATTTAAAAACCGCTTTAAAAGAACATGCATATTCAGAAGAACTTATTTCTAAATCGCAATCCCTTACAACAGTACTCATTGGAGCCATTGTAATTCTTGTTTTAGCCCTTTTTGGCATCATCGTATTCTTTAAAACAAGAAAAACATACATCAATAACCTAAGGGCTAAAAATAGACAGCTTAGCTTGGCCAACGCAAAAGCTGAAAAGCTTTCCAAGGTTAAGACCAAGTTCCTTTCCACCGTAAGTCATGAACTTCGAACACCTCTTTATGGTGTTATTGGCATTTCTACTTTATTAAAAGAAGATAAAAACCTGAAAGCCTATGCAGACGATTTAAGTTCTCTAAAATTCTCTGCAGATTATTTATTGGCACTCATTAATGATGTCCTATTACTTAGCAAGATGGATGCAGAGGCCATTACCCTTTCTAAAATCCCTTACGAACTAGATGCACTCATCCAGAATATTGTTCGCTCTTTTGAATTTTCATTGCATGAAAATAGTAATAAATTACACTTACAAGTAGATAAAAACATACCGAATAACCTTGTTGGAGACCCCATTCGGTTTTCTCAAATACTTATAAATTTAATGGGTAACGCCATTAAATTTACAGAGAAGGGAAACATTTGGTTAAAATTGGTTTTAGTTGAACCTGTTAATGGCAATACCTGCAAGGTGAAATTTACGGTAAAGGATGATGGTCTGGGCATTCCTGAAAACATGCAGGAAGAGATTTTTAAAGAATTTACCCAGATTGAAAATAAAAACTACAGCTACACCGGAACAGGTCTTGGCCTCACTATAGTTAAGAAGATTCTGGACCTTTACAAAAGTGAGATTCATCTAAAAAGTGAACCTAATAAGGGCGCTGAATTCAGTTTTCAACTAACGCTTAAGAAACAGACCAAACAGGATAAAGAATCATCCTTGTTAAATGGAAATACCAACATCTCTAACTCAATTAAGAACAGTGTTGTTAGACATGTTCTCGTAGTGGATGACAATAAGATAAATCAAAAAGTAACACAAAAAACCTTAGAAAAATACAATATTAAATCCAGTTTGGCAGATGATGGTGAACAGGCCGTTATAATGAGTAGAGCCAATGATTACGACTTAATATTAATGGATATCAATATGCCCAATATTAATGGCATGGAGGCTACTAGGATGATTCGTGAATACGATAAAGAAATTCCAATTATAGCCTTGACTGCCGTTGAATTGGACGAAGGAAGGAAGGAGATATTGAATTCCGGAATGAACGATATTATTCATAAACCCTATAACCTTCCAGAATTCTTAGATACTATCTTCAAATACTTGCCAAAAGAAGAAGTTGAAAATACGCACTAAACAACACCCCTATACTAATGGCCAGAACTGTCTACCATATTTATGTTGTAGAACTTTCCAAAAAGGTTTTTACAGAGAATAGACGTTTTAGAGAAGCAAACCCTCAGTTTAATGGTGTTCTACAGTGCCTTTATGTAGGCATGACCAGTAAGACTCCAACAGAACGATTTGAACAACACAAAACAGGATATATCAACAAAAAAGGATATAAATTATCTGCTAACCTTGTTGAAAAATACGGTCTATATTTACGCGGGAGCCTTTTTCATCATATCGCCCCAATACCAACTAGAGCCAAAGCCTTAAAAATGGAAGAGGCCTTGGCATTGGAGCTTAGACGACAGGGGTATGCCGTTTGGTTTAATTAGATATATTAAAAATGACGACCTAAAGCTATGATTATCTTTAAATAAGCTTTTCACAACAACATAGTGCACTCAGGCAACAAAAATGGGCGACGTGTGAATAAAAACTATAATTTGTAGGTTTTAACCTACTTATTGTTTACGCGCAACGTTATTATGATTTCATCCAAGCAATCAGCTACACTACTGTTATGGTCGGCATTACTACTGCTATGTTGTAGGTTTTCATTTGCACAGGAAAATCAAAACAACATATCGTTTCAACACCTACCGGGTGGCTTATCTCAAAGCTCTGCCAATGTTATGTTTGAAGATAGTTATGGGTACTTATGGATTGGGACTAGAAATGGCCTTAATAAATACGATGGTCAAAATTTTCAAATTTACGAACAGACTCTAGATAGCAAAACAGGCCTTACCAATGGTTATATAGAAGATATTTACGAAGATGACAATAGACAATTATATATTGGCACAGTTCAAGGTTTAAATATTTATCACCGGGAAATGGATGTTCTAAAATCCTACCCGTTTATTGGTGAAGGCAAAAAATTAGCTTTACAGCATTTTTATTCTGTTTTTAAATCCTCAGGTTTTCTTTGGTTAGGTACAACTACTAGTCTCTTCCGATACGAAATTAACACGGGGGAAACCAAAGAGTTCAAGTATCCAGGGGCCACAGATAACTTTTTTGTAAAAATCGCAAAACTAAATAACGAAAGAACCGCGGTTATAATCGATAATGATATATGGGTATTGAACAATGAATTGCAGATTTTATCAACCCTTCACGAAAATCAAAGAATACGCAGTTTTCTACAACAAAACGAATTTAGATTTTTAATCGGTTTACATAATGGGGAATTAATTGAATTAAAAGTCGAAAATGACAATTCATTAAACATAAACAGAAAAACAATAAGTAATGGCTTCCCTATTTTATCCTTATCAATTGCATCTAATGGCGATTTTTGGATGGGTAGTGAAAATGATGGACTTTATATATACTCCAAAAGTACCGGACAGTTATCAAACCTAAAGTATGACAATAAAAATATAGAATCAATTTCCAGTAACTCCATATGGTTCATTTATAACAACAAAGGAATTATGTGGTTGGGGCCTTATAAAAAAGGTCTAAGTTTCTATGATCCTATTTATCATAAATTTAAGCATGTTGAAAACGAACCATTTAATTCTCAGTCGATAAACAATAATAACATAAATTGTTTTATTCAAGACAGAAATAATACCAATGACCACCTCTGGATAGGAACTGACGGTGGTGGTTTAAATTATTGGGACAGAACTTCTAATTCTTTTATAAAATACAATTTAGATAATAAAAAACTAAACACCAATGTAGTGTTAAGCATACTGCAAACCAAGGAAGATCAATTGTGGCTGGGTTCATGGGGCGGGGGTATTACTGTATTTAATCTGAAAAGTAAAAACTATGATGTTTTAACGAAAGAAAATTCATTCTTGCTGTCAAATAATGTCTTTAATCTAATGATGGACAGCAAAGAGCGTATATGGATTTCAACTTTTCACGGTGGATTACAAGTATATGACCCTAAAACAAAAACACATAAAAATATAGACCTTAAAAACAATATCAATAAGACTAAAGTCACTACTATTACTACCGTTACGGAAGATAAAAACGGAAATGTTTGGGTGGGAACACAGATTTCAGGACTTTACAAACTTGTTGAAACAAATGAGAAATGGCGGTATACAAGCTATAATAGCCCAGAAAATGAACAAAACATAAGTAATGACTTCATTAATGCAATTGTAGAAGATAGCAAAGGCATTTTGTGGGTTGGTACACAAGCCGGTTTAAACAAATACAATTCCAAAACCGATTCTTTCCAATCAATCACACATAAAAGTGGATTGAAAAATGATGCCATAAAAGGAATTATAGAAGATAGCAACCATTGGTTATGGCTTAGTACAGGAGATGGAATTATTCATTTTGACCCTAAGACTGAAACCTCTATAAATTATGATATTAGTGATGGTTTGCAAGGCAGCGAATTCAACTCCAATTCCTTCTATAAAACCAAAACTTACGATTTGATTTTTGGAGGTAGCAATGGTTTCAATATTTTCCAAGCGAAGGATATAATAAAAAGAGAGGATAAACCAAGGGTAAATATTACAAGTTTAAAAATTTTCAACAAACCCGTTAATCCTGGCGATGAATCCAAAATTTTAAAAAAACATATCTCGCAATCAGATTCTATTATCTTATCCTATGATAATAGTGTTATTAATTTTGAATATAATGCGTTGACTTTTCGCCATCCAGACAAAGTAAATTATGCTTATTTTCTAGATGGTTTTGAAACGAATTGGAATTACGTTGGGAGCAAAAAAACAGCCAATTACACAAATTTAGAACCTGGGGAATATACGTTTAGAATAAAATCCAGTAATTCTGACGGCATTTGGAACAACAATGAAACCACCTTAAATATAACCATTACCCCACCCTTTTGGCTGACCTGGTGGTTTCTCCTACTCATGTTAGTTTTATTAATATCTTGTATTTATCTAGGACTATATCTTAGGATTAGAAATATAAAAAAATACCAATTAACGCTGGAAAAAAAGATAGACGAGAGAACGCGACAGTTGCAACAGCAAAAGAAAGAATTAGAAAAGGCCGCGGATGAATTAACTGTAAAGAATCAAGAAATTCAACGTTTTACTTTTGCCGTTTCACATGATCTCAAAAGTCCGCTAAGTGGTATTAAGGGCATTGCAAGTCTAATCCCGATGGAGTTTGTAATGAAGGATTTTCCCGAGTTAGAGCAATATCTAGAAATGATCAATATTTCATGTGATACTATGAATAATCTTATCGCCGATATTACTAAAATCGCAAAAATAGGTAAAGTCGAAAATAAAAATGAAGTGCTAGACACTAATGAAATCGTCTCATTATCCACCACCCTAGTTAAAGGGAAATTAAAAGTATCCAAGGTAAAACTGATCGTGGAAGAAAACCTACCTAACATCTATGGTGATAGAAATAGAATTATTCAGGTTTTTGGTAACCTTCTGGATAACGCCATAAAGTATATGGGAGACCAGAAACGACCTACAGTTCATATCAAAGCCGAAGAAGATGGCGAAAAAATACAATTCTTCGTTTCTGATAATGGTTCAGGAATGGATGAGAAATCTTTAAAAAAACTTTTTTCTCCTTTTGAGAGGTTTCATTCTGATGTTAAAGGTACAGGATTAGGCCTTTATATGATCAAACAAATTGTTGAATCTCACGATGGTACTATTAATGCAATATCTGATGGAAAAGGAAAAGGAACTACTTTTAAGGTAACCCTTCCAAACGTTGTGGGTCAAAAAATAACGGCTATGATAGAAAATGATATCGTTCCAAAAAACACCGATTAAGGTTATTTTACAAATAACAGCAATTATTGTAAAAAAAGCTCGTGACAAATAGAATTGTCACGAGCTTTTTTAAATTACTAACCTACGGCTAATTATTTGCTCAGATACATTTTTCTTCTAGCATAAAGATTATAAAAATCATCATCTTTTAAGCTATCTATAAAAAGAATGCTCTCTCCCGTACTCTTCATTTCAGGTCCTAGGTTCTTATTTACGTTGGGAAATTTGTTAAAAGAAAAGACCGGTTGCTTAATAGCAAAGCCTTTAAGCTCTGGTTTAAAGTTAAAGTCCTTTACTTTCTTATCCCCCAACATAACTTTAGTTGCGTAGTTCACATAAGGCTCTTTGTAAGCCTTCGCAATAAACGGAACCGTTCTAGAAGCCCTAGGGTTGGCTTCAATGATATATACCATATCATCTTTTATAGCAAACTGAATATTTATAAGACCTACCGTATTCAATGCTAAAGCAATTTTCTTAGTATGATCTTTTATCTGTTGCATTACAAACTCACCAAGGTTAAAAGGTGGCAAAGTTGCATTAGAATCTCCTGAGTGAATTCCACAAGGCTCAATATGTTCCATTATACCAATAATATACACGTCTTCACCATCGCAAATAGCATCGGCTTCAGCCTCAATAGCACCATCTAGATAATGATCTAATAACAATTTATTATTCGGTATTTTTCTTAAAAGGTCAACTACATGAGATTCTAGTTCTTCCTTATTGATAACGATTTTCATTCCCTGCCCACCTAATACATAAGAAGGTCTTACTAACAAAGGAAAATCCAATTCATCGGCAAGGGCCAAAGCCTCATCTGCCGTTTCAGCAATACCGTACTGCGGAAAAGGAATATTGTTCTGTTTAAGCATTTCAGAGAAACTTCCTCTGTCTTCTGCTAAATCTAACGCTTCAAAGCTAGTGCCTATAATTTTGATACCGTATTTAGATAGTTTTTCCGCTAATTTTAAAGCAGTTTGCCCACCTAATTGAACAATAACGCCTTCTGGTTTCTCATGACGAATAATATCGTAGATATGCTCCCAGAAAACCGGCTCAAAATACAGTTTATCTGCAGTGTCAAAATCAGTTGAAACCGTTTCTGGATTACAGTTGATCATGATGGTCTCATAACCACATTCTGCTGCTGCAAGTACGCCATGTACACAACAATAATCAAACTCAATTCCTTGACCGATCCTGTTTGGACCAGAACCTAGAACTACTATTTTCTTACGGTCCGTAACAATACTGTCATTCTCAACGTAACGTGTACCATCCGGTTTTTCAATTTCCGCTTCAAAAGTAGAATAGTAATATGGAGTCATCGCCTTAAATTCGGCCGCACAGGTATCTACTAATTTATAGACCCTGTTTATGTTCATTTCATCCGTACGTTTACTATGTACTTCACTCTCATAACAATCTAGCATATGCGCTATCTGTCTATCTGCGAAACCTTTTTGCTTTGCTTCCAACATCAAATCTTTGGTAAGCGTTGCAATCGTATACGTAGAAATCTCTTTCTCTAATAAATGAAGTTCTTCATACTGTTTTAAGAACCACATGTCTATTTTGGTTATCTCATGGATTCTACTCAATGGAATACCCAATTGGATAGCATCATATATGACAAAAACCCTATCCCAACTTGGAATGGTCAGTTTCTTGATGATTTGGTCATAGTTGCTATAACCTTTACCATCTGCCCCTAGCCCATTTCTTTTGATCTCTAAGGATTGTGTTGCTTTGTGAAGGGCTTCTTGGAACGAACGTCCAATACCCATAACCTCTCCAACAGATTTCATCTGTAGACCTAAGGTACGATCAGAACCTTCAAATTTATCAAAGTTCCATCTTGGTATTTTAACAATCACATAATCCAAAGTCGGCTCAAATAACGCAGAAGTTGATTTTGTAATTTGATTATCGAGTTCATTTAGATGATACCCTATTGCCAACTTTGTAGCTATTTTTGCGATAGGATACCCCGTTGCTTTTGAAGCCAATGCAGAAGAACGAGATACTCTGGGGTTAATTTCAATGGCAATAATTTCCTCTTCATCGTCAGGGCTTACTGCAAACTGAACGTTACACCCACCTGCAAAATCACCAATGCTACGCATCATATGGATTGCCATATCACGCATTTTTTGATACGTTCTGTCTGACAAGGTCATTGCAGGCGCCACCGTAATAGAATCTCCGGTGTGAATACCCATTGGATCCATATTTTCTATGGCACAGATAATTACAACATTATCGTTATTATCACGTAATAACTCTAATTCGTATTCTTTCCAGCCCATTAAGGCTTTGTCTATCATGACTTCGTGAATAGGAGAAATCTCCAAACCACGACTCAATAATTCATCAAAATCTTCTGGTTTATAAACAATTGCCGCTCCAGCACCTCCCAAGGTATAAGATGCTCTAATTACCAACGGAAAGCCAAATTCCTGTGCTATTTCTTTTCCTTTTAAGAAAGATGTAGCTGTAGCTTGCGGTGCCATGCCCACACCTATCTTAAGCATTAATTCACGAAACTGTTCACGGTCTTCCGTAATATTTATCGCATCAATATCAACCCCAATAAGATCAACTCCAAAATCTTTCCATATGCCTTTCTCATCTGCTTCTATACATAAATTAAGAGCAGTCTGTCCTCCCATGGTAGGCAAAACAGCATCAATTTGAGGATGTTCCTTTAGTATCTCGATTATTGACTTGGTAGTCAACGGTTTCAAATACACATGATCAGCCATTGATGGATCCGTCATAATAGTAGCCGGATTACTATTTATCAATATAGTCTCTATACCATCTTCACGTAATGAACGTAAGGATTGAGAACCTGCATAATCAAACTCACAAGCTTGACCTATTACAATGGGACCGGAGCCGATCAGTAGTATGGATTTTAAATCTTTTCTTTTTGGCATTCGTTGTATTCTTTAAAACTTTGGCTATTTTTTGTTACAAATATCAGTACAAATCTGACATAAAAAAAGGTGCTACTTATAAAAAGTAACACCTATATATTTCTTAAAAAATAATATCATTATTTTTTATGTCTCGGTTCAGAGGATACAGAAAGTTTTTTTCTTCCTTTAGCTCTTCTACGAGCTAAAACTTTTCTTCCATTTACGGACGCCATACGCTCCCTAAATCCATGTTTATTTCTTCTCTTTCTCTTTGAAGGCTGATATGTTCTTTTCTGTCCGGGCATTGTATTATCCTTTTCTTTGTGTGATACAAGTTTGCGAATCCTTTCGCTAAAACTGGGCGCAAATATACAAAGACTTTTCTCTTTCCCAAACAGATTTAGAAAAATATTTTTATTGAATGCCTACCACCCAAAGATAGGTTTTTATTACTTTTGCCAAAATTCGATTTTATCAACGAAATCAATCTATGAGAAACTTTTTGGGCGTTATTTTCATTGTTCTTTCAAGTACTGTTTCTTTCGCACAGACACAGTTAGAATACAAATTGAAGAAAAATGCCGTCTTCACCGTAAAGCAAAATGCCGAACAGATCATTACACAGGAGTTGGATGGAGCTTCGCATATTCTGACCAATAAAATCAATGGCGTTCTAGAGTTTAAAGTACTAGAAGTAAGGGATACCACCTATATGATCGCATTAAAATTCAAGGACCTTAATTTAAATATGACATCTAGCATACAAGGTGAATTGATGGATATTCATGCGCAAGAGGTGGACGAAAGTAATATGCAATCTAAAATTTTCAATAGTCTTTTAAACCGCCCGGTGGAAATCATTTTAAACAAAACGGGAGATATACTGGAAGTAAAAGGAGGTGATAGTCTGGTGGTAAAAATGGCCGAAGCCTCTGGTCTTGAAGACGAATTTTCTCTGAATATGATGAAAAAATCATTGCAAAAAGAATTTGGTTCAGAAGCTCTTTCCAATAGTTACAAGCAAATGACCTTCATTTATCCTAAAAAGAAAGTACAAGTAGGAAATACATGGAAAAATCAATATTCAGGAAAGCTACAGGCAGATAATATATGGACGCTAAAGGCCATTACTGCCAATTCCGCTAACATTACCGGAACTGCTGCTGTTACAATGAACGTAGTTGAGGCCGGAACCACCATGAAACTTACCGGAACACAAAAATCCGATATTACTACAAACGCCATTACCGGCTTTATAAAAGAGATGAACGTAGAAGGTGTTTCCAAAGGATCGTCTACCATGACCCAAATGGGCGACCAAGAAATACCGACTACTATACAGTCTTCTATCACTTACGAACTCATTCCTAATTTAAACGAACCGATCAATAATTAATACACATGTTCAACAAAAATCTTAAACTAGTCATTGCAGGACTGATTATAGCCTACGCCGTATATCAATTTATTGAAGGTAATATCGGAAACGGAATCTTTTTAATCCTCCTATCCCTGATCTTCATATTTCTATATTTTAGAAATGAGATTATTCTATTGGCTTTTCTACGTATGCGAAAGCAAGACCTGGAAGGCACACAAAAGTGGCTAGACAAAATTAAAAATCCCGAAGCAGCATTAGTAACCAAGCAACAGGGATACTTTAACTATTTGCATGGTATTATCTTATCGCAAAAAAATCTTACCCAAGCTGAGAAGTATTTCAAAAAAGCTTTAAAATTAGGCCTTACTATGGACTATGATATTGCCATGGCCAAATTAAGCCTTGCCGGAATAGCTATGCAAAAAAGGAGGAAAAGAGAAGCTACAACCCTTCTTCGTGAAGCTAAAAAATTGGATAAAAGCAATATGCTTACCGATCAGATTAAAATGATGCAACAACAGATGAAGAAAATCTAACTGAGTTAGAAGTTAGGAATTAGGAGAAAAAATAATTCTACCTCTTAGCATTTTGTTCTCATATTACAAAAGTGGAGCCCAAAGTCTACTGAAAGACTCCTTCAACTTTCGTGAGATACCGCGGTTTTTCCACCTTTCTAATTCAACTTCTTCACATTCCTTTAAATCATCCAGGAACATTTCAGCAAGCTGACTGTTGATTCCATCATTATAGATCATAGCATTGATTTCAAAGTTGATGGAAAAACTTCTATAATCTAGATTAGCAGTGCCCACTGTAGAAAACAAATTATCTATTACCAAAGTCTTGGCATGAATAAATCCTTTACAATATCTATAGATTTTTATACCTGATTCCAGACAGTATTCTATATAAGAGTCTCCGGCATACTGAGCAGCCCACGAATCTGATTCATAAGGAACAATTACCCTAACGTCAATTCCACTTCTGGCAGCGGTAGCTAAAGCCGTCAAAATAGCATCGTTTGGCATAAAATATGGCGATGTAATGTAAATACGTTCCTTTGCTGAACTAATTGCACAGAAGACTGCCTCCATAATATTTGCCCAATCTGTATCCGGACCACTAGCAGCGATTTGAACGGCTACCGGTTTTTCAGATTCTGGTTTGCTCTTTGGAAAAAACGACTGTTCTATTTCTACTTCGTTGTTAGAAGCAAAGTTCCAATTAAGCAGAAATGAGGATTGCAGTGATCCCACTGCGCCACCTTGTAATCGTAAGTGGGTATCTCGCCAATAACGATCATTATCATATGAATTATCGTATCGCTGAGCCATATTAATACCTCCAACGTAACCTACTTTTCCATCAATAACAACAATCTTTCTGTGATCTCTGTAATTAAGTTTTCCGGTTGAGTTTGAAAATAGTACCGGCATAAAAGCATAGTGCTCAATACCTGCTTTGGTCATTTTCCTTTTTACACTATTAGAAATTTTACTTCCTACATCGTCATAGATTAATCTAACTTTTAAACCTGCCTTGGCTTTGTCCATTAAGACGTTGATTATTTTGAGACCAAGTTCGTCATCAAATAAAACAAAGTATTCTATATGAATATGGATTTCCGCATTATCAAGATCTTCAAATAACCGCTTAAACTTTTCTTCGCCATTCCTTAGGATATCTACATTATTATCAAAGGTAAGAACCGCCTTTTCATTATTTTTGAGCAACTTGTACACTTTAAAAATATCCTCGCCATAAGTTTCTTCAAAATCTTCACGCTCACTACAATCCAACTTAAAATTGTTTCGCCATTCCTTTATTTTCTGATTATCCAAAAAATATTTTTTCTCAAAAATTTTAGACTTCCTATAATCCTGACCAAAAAGATAGTAAACGATAAGCCCCAAGAATGGTAGAACCGCAAGTGCAAATAAAAATGAAAGGGTCTTTACCGGATTTTTATTCTTTAGGAGAATAAAAAAGGAAAGGATAATAACAAGACAATAGTTAACTGTTAGAAGGATGAACCATATATTGTCGTTAAATAAATTTAATAGTATATCCATCTTTCCTTTCACATAACAGACTTAACGGAAAGTCTGAACATTTAGCAGCAATTAAAGATGAGAAATAAAGTAGAGAAAAAAGGCCTCAATAGATTTTAAATATAATCCATTGAGGCATTTAGTATTGTTACTTTCCAATTCTGTAATACCCCTTATTAGGTATTTCAATGGTATATTTTTTACGAGAGCTATTGTTTAAATGTGCTTCCCTTAACCATGGATTATGTCTCTTTAGTATTTTGTAATTGATTTCGTATTGTTGTGCAAAATCCGCAAAACTAAGAACAGGTTCGTCCAACTCCACTTTAAAAGTCGGTACTGCCTGATACATATCTTCCTTATCAATATCAAAACCATATTTTTCCGGATGACTCAAAATTTCTTTTATGGCCATGATCCGAAATACATATCTACCGGTTTCCTGCCCTAACAAAAGATCATAGTAGTCACTAACTTGCTGAATGCCCAAGTACTTGTTAATAGCTCCAGCACCTGCATTATAAGAGGCTGCTGTTAAAGTCCAACTGCCATATTTTTTGTAATTTCTGTTTAAATACTCACAGGCTACTTCTGTTGACTTCTCTAAATTATAACGCTCATCTACATTTCTATTCACTTCTAAACCGTGCTCCTGCCCTGTAGCTTTCATAATCTGCCAAAAACCAGCTGCGCCGGCATGAGACTTAACGTTTTGAAGACCGCTTTCTGCAACCGCCAAATATTTAAAATCATCCGGAATACCATTTTTGGCTAAAATTGGTTCTATAATAGGAAAGTACATATTAGCTCTTTTAATCAAAAGCACGGCATTGGACTGCCAATACGTATTAACCAAAAACTCCCGATCAATACGCTCCAAAACCTCAGGATCATCCTGCGGCACTGGTTCTCCTGCAAAACTTAAATCTTCAGGTATCTCAATAGCAGAAATGCGGTATCCGTCTGCTACGTTTTTATCTAGATCAACTTCATTCTCCAAAACATCTGCATCACCTTTAGCAGGTTCTGCATCGCTCTGTACGGCAAATATCAAAGTGCTTACAACAAAAAAGACGCCTAGAAGCATCAATACATTCTTTAAAATCTTCATTTTTTGGTATTGTACGGTTTATTCAAAGTTAATAAACTCTTTTCTAATTTTTCCATCCCAAACGTACTCATATTCAGCATTGATCCAATTATTTTTTGGAGTCAACCACGATTACGTTTATATAGAAATACACCCATCTCTTAAAGTTAGAATAATGGATATAAAAAGAGCCTAGTATAACAACTCATTTATTGCAGAATAATTGTGGGTAGATGTTCGTTAAACCACCTAGCTCTATGAATAATCATGGTATGTGTCCCGTTTTTGACAGTGATACAATCTTTAATTTTATCTATGGGAAAAACTACATCTTTTTCGCCATGAATATGAACGAGACCGTGAATTGGCTCAATTTGTTTCCAATTAACGATTTGATCAATAGACCAATCTATATAATATTTATCTCTAATTGATAAGTACTCTTCATAAAGCGACAAACGTTTATTTACTGTTTCCCCAAAAGCGTACTTAGCCAAAAGCTCCATATTATTTACTAAACCTGTAGGTAATAACTTATGAATTTTAGTGTATTTTGCAAATATCATTCGCTTGGGTAACTCTGCCGCATCTTTAACACTTGAAATAACCACTACTTTTTTAAACGCTTTGAACCTGGCCATCTCCTGAACTAGCATACCTCCAAAGGAAACACCCACTAAAACCGCTTGTTCATGATGAATATTTTGGTTCATTTTCTTAGCATACGATGTTAAGGACATGTTTTTTTCGGGTACAAACCACTCTAAAAAATGTTGTTCAAATTTATGCTCAGGTAGTGCAATATGTTGAAATATGGAGGGGCTGGCTGCCATACCTGGCATAAAATATACATGGATTTTAGAATCGCTCATTATCACAACACATAGTTATTGTTAGGAAATTAACATTAATTTCACTACTTTTGTTATCGACTTTGGGGGAATTCCATAGTTTATACAAATTTGAGCAAAAGTATACAAAATTACGATTTGAGAACACCGTGATTTTCTTACCTCTTGCCGTCATCTAAAATCAAACTATATGAATGAAGTAGAAATTATTGACAACAGTTTCTTGCGTCAATTCGAAACTACGGTTGAAGGCACATTGGCCAAGATCGAGTATTCTTCGCAAGAACGCAAAGTATTTCTAACAAAATTAGTAGTGCCTGAAGAAATCACTAAAGAAGATTTCAAAGAAGATTTTATCAAATCGGTTCTTCACCACATTCAGGAGAAAAATCTTAGAGTCGTCCCTACGAGTCCACAAATTGCCGGTTTTTTACGCAAAAACAGACAATACAAGGAAATGTTGCCCGTAGGCATTAGAATCTAGTCGTATTCAAAGTTTTTTTGAAGATGAATCCCGCAAGTAGCGGGATTTTTTTATGTTTAAACTTCTATGGTTGTTTTTTGAAACTCAAAACGAACTAGCCCATCCTCATCTATCTCTGTTAGCACTACAGAATGTAAAGTATTCACCAATTCTGGATTCCAAGGAGATTTTACTTTAACGTAATTACTGGTAAACCCGTGAATGTAGCCCTCTTTATTTTCTCCCTCAAAAAGAACCTGATGCATTTTACCTAATTGGCTTTCATAAAAAGCCCTCCTTTTTTTAACCGAAAGACCCCGTAACATCTTACTCCTCTTATTGCGTACTTGCTTGGTGACCACACCATCCATTTTAGCTGCAGCCGTATTATCGCGCTCGGAATAGGTAAATACATGTAAGTAAGAAATATCCAATTCATTCAGAAATTGATACGTCTCCAGAAAGTGTTCATCCGTTTCACCTGGAAAACCTACTATAACATCAACACCGATACAGGCATCTGGCATTACTTCCTTTATCTTGTTAACCCGGTCTATATACAGATCACTCATATACCTACGTCTCATTAGCTTTAAAATAGTATCGCTTCCGCTTTGTAACGGTATATGAAAATGTGGTACAAATGAATTACTCTTAGAGACGAAATCTATAGTTTCATTTTTCAATAGATTTGGTTCAATAGATGATATTCTTAAACGATGAATTCCCTCTACCCTATCCAACGCTTTTACTAAATCCAAAAAAGTATGCTTATGGATCTTGTTTCCAAACTCGCCTTTACCATAGTCTCCAATATTTACGCCGGTCAACACAATTTCCTTAATACCCTTTGCAGATATTTCCGCAGCATTATCTAGAACATTTTGTAAAGTATCACTCCTAGAAATACCTCTTGCCAAAGGAATGGTGCAATACGTGCACTTATAATCACATCCATCTTGGACCTTTAAAAACGCACGAGTCCGATCACCAATAGCGTAGCTACCTACGTAAAAGTCGGCATCTTCTATTTCACAGGAGTGCACCTCGCCAAGATCATTCTTGGTAAGGTCGTTTATGTAATCTGTAATTTTGAATTTCTCTGTAGCGCCCAATACCAAATCTACTCCGTCTACGGCCGCCAATTCCTCTGGTTTTAGTTGTGCATAGCATCCAATTGCCGCAACAAAAGCCTCAGGGTTAATTTTCTGGGCCTGCTTTACTATAGTTTTAAACCTCTTATCTGCATTCTCTGTTACGGAACAGGTGTTTATCACATACATATCTGCGTGTTCGGAAAAATCCACACGATCAAAACCGTCATCTTGAAAACCTCTAGCTATAGTAGATGTTTCTGAATAATTGAGCTTACAACCCAATGTATAGAAGGCAACTCTCTTTTTCATACCCTTACCTCTTTTTGCTTTCGTATTCAATTGATACTGTATTTTTTTTTAAGGAAATGCAAATATACGAACTTGTAACAAGCACATTGCAAATATGGAGGTCATCAATTTATCAACCGAGTAAAAACGTGTATTGTCCTGTAGCTCTTACTCAAATATTCTATATTTGACCATTAGTAACACTAGCATGTAAGCTACTTACAATTTAAATACCACTAACTCCTGAAAACTAATTTCTGTGATTTTAATTTCTAAACGCATTCCTTCTTGCCACTTATTCTTTTTTCTTGGTTTTATACTATTTTCATTTAATATTAGTCTTGCACAAGAAGCTATTCTAAAGCAAAAAATAAAAGTTATTCAAGAGCTTTTGACATCGGTAGACGCAAACAAATTAACCTTTAATCAGGAACTAAAGACCGTTTCGCCCGGCTATTACAATTATACCGTGACCGAAATAAATAATAAAGGAAATGAAGTGGAAACCACCTACACTTTTGCTCTTGCCGACATCGACAAAAACTCAGTACGGTATTTTACAAAAAAAGATGTAATTCTTATTGAACTATCTATTAAAGGAAAGCAAAAACTTATTAGAAGAACTACTGATGAAGGTAGTAAAATAAATTATATACCCAGCTTTACCATGTACGGCCTAAATGCCGATAACGGCCGTGACCTAGAATCTGCTATTGAAGATGGAATACCCGAAGCTATTGAGGTTGACAAGAGCTCACTTGTTTTGAGTTCTTATGAAGAGCATTTAAATTGGTTGGAAAAAAACATAACAGATATAGATTTACCCAAACACCAAATAGCACAACTATTTAGTAAAAATGCTGAAAAAACCGCATTTGTAACTCTAAACCAGACCGTTGGCTCAAAGAACGAGCGTTTTGAATTCAATCTTGCCCTAATGAATCCTAATTCTGTAAATTATAAGATTTCCGGAGATGAATTTATCATTGAAGTTAGCTCTGCAAAAGGTGTTTCAGGTATAAAATTTTATAACGATGATATATTTAAAGGGTATACAGACAAAGTTTTTTTGTACGCCAATTCATTAGCCAACGGCAAGCATATTTATACAGTTCTTAAAGAAATAATCCCATTAGCACAAACCGAATTCGAGACTTACAAACAAGAAATCAACACGTTAGATACTGCTTTAGAATATCTTAACACACATACGAATGCTGTTAAATCCGATGGGCGTATAACCATGCAAAAGCTAGCATTAGAAGAAGATATAGCCTTTCTATCGACCAAAGAAGAGGTATCCGATAAAAACGAAGAACATCTTTATTCTTTTAACCTAACGGATATCAATCAAAACGGAATTAGTTTCAAAAATAAAAAAACAAGGTTTTATCTTATACTAAGCACAAACAAAGGAGAAAAATATATTGGTCACTCCCTAAATGGAGAAACCGAGAATTATGAGAAAGAAATTCTGTTATACTTTAACTCCTTTGATGAGGCATACGTTGGCAAAGAAGCATTGCAGTTTTTAATAGGACATTATAAAGACCGGACAACCGAGGTAACTGACGAATCTTTTGAAATTGGCTTAGAAGATGCCTTAAGACAACTTAGAAGCGAAATAAAACCTGTACAGGAAGGCAACCTTAGTTACGAGCAAGAAATTGAATTATTAGAAACTGAAACCAGCACCTTTAGATTCACAAAAACGGAATTAAGCGACAAAAGAACCCTTGAGAATATTTATGAATTCAGCGCAAAGGATTTAAGTCAAAAAAGCAGTAAAATAATCGTATCAGGAAAAAGGGTCTGGGCAGAAATCGGAGTAAAATCTGATGAAAAATTGGTCAAGGTTTATAAAGACGGGCAAGTCCAAAATTATGGGAATAAAATTGAAATTGAAGCTTTGGACCCTGAAAACGCTAAAGAAATTGTTGCTACCTTAAAAAAATTGGCTGCATCCAAAAGTAAATTATAGCCTGTTAAGGCTAGTAATTACGCCATCTTTTAGTCAATTCAAAAACATGTTCCAAAATACGAGCTTCCTTATCATCAAATTCAACATCCCTTCTGGCCATCATAATTTTGGCTGCGTCAAAAGCTTTTGAAGTACCATATGTTGAAAAACCCGAAGCTCCGCCCCAACTAAAACTTGGTACAAAATTACGTGGAAAACCAGGTACATAGATATTACAGTTCACCCCAATTACCGTACCCGTGTTAAACATTGTGTTAATTGCTGTTTTACTGTGATCCCCCATCATTAGACCACAGAATTGCAAACCAGTCTGCTCAAAACTCTCGCTGGCATAATTCCATAAACGCACTTTGGCATAATTATTCTTAAGGTTAGAATTATTGGAATCTGCCCCAATATTACACCACTCCCCTAAAACCGCATTTCCTAAATAACCTTCATGACCTTTACTTGAATAACCAAAAATGACAGAGTTACTTATTTCTCCACAGACCTTCCCGTAAGGGCCAATGGTAGTAGCTCCATAAATTTTAGCTCCCATTTTCACCACTGCATTTTCGCAAAGTGCAAAAGCACCACGAATAAGGTTACCTTCCCAAATTTGAGAATTCTTACCTAGATAAATAGGACCATCCGTAGCGTTCAAAATACTATGCTCTACCTGTGCTCCTTCTTCCATAAAAATCCGCTCCGGATGAATTAACGTATTGCTTTTAGGAATGGGCGCACTTTTTCTTCCCTCAGTAATAAAATCAAAGTCTGCTTGCAAAGCCTCTCCGTTTCTGGAAAAAATATCCCAAGTATGGACTATTTGAATTAGGTCATCATCAAACTCTATTTGCTTGTATGTTGAGAAATCTACTTCCTCTTGACTTTCATTGGTAAAAAAAGCTATTACTTCATCACCTTGAAAGATAGCTTCATTGACCTTTAAATCCTGAACTAAATCTATCAACTTCTGATTAGGTAAAAAAGAAGCGTTTATCAACACATTTTCCTCCATTTCAACCATCGGGAACTTCTCAGAGAGATACTCTTCGGTTATGGTGGTAGTGGTATATCCTAAATACTTTTCCCATTTCTCCCTTATGGTCAATATACCTACTCGTATATCTGCAACAGGTCTGGTAAATGTAAAAGGCAGCAGGTTATCTCTTACTGTACCGTCAAAAAGTATATAGTTCATGGCAATTTATTTTTTACTAAAATAAGTATTCTGTTTATCTAAACCATCTAGCGAACATTAGAAATGTTCACCAGGTTATAAACTAAAAAAGCCTCCGACAATTGTGGAGGCTTTTATAAAATCTTATATAAGAATCTATTTTTCTTCTTTATCAGCTTTTCCTTCTGTAGCTGCTGGCGCTGCAGGTTTTTTCTTGAATTTGTCGTATTTGCTTTTGAACTTATCAATACGTCCGGCAGTATCCAAGAATTTAGCTTTACCAGTATAGAAAGGGTGAGATGTTCTAGAGATTTCCAATTTTACAACTGGGTATTCAACGCCATCAACTTCTATAGTTTCTTTAGTAACTGCTGTAGATTTAGTCAAAAAAACCTCGTCGTTAGACATGTCTTTAAAAGCAACTAATCTATAATTTTCTGGGTGTATATCTTTCTTCATTATAAATAAAATTTTACGCACCCATTCCAACAGGCACTCATTTTAAGGCTGCAAATTTAATTAATTTTCTGTAACCTACAATCTAAAACTGAAAAAGAAACAAAAAAATATATTTTAGCTGTAACAAAGTAACAAAAACAAGCACTAACTTTGAAAACAACCACTAAAAAACGAGAAGATGGAAAACAGTCAAGCTGAAACAGGAAAGTTTGCTCTTAATTATGGCCTTATTGTAGGTGCTGTAGGCATAGCATTTGGCGTTATGCTTTATACTATGGATATGCATTATGAACGTGGCCTTGCCGTTCAAGGTACGCAAACCCTCATTTTGGTTGTTGGTATTGTTTTGGGAATTTACCAATTTAAAAAAGCAAATTTAAATTTCATGACCCTCTCCGAAGCCTTAAAAGTTGGTGCTGGAGTTGCCCTTATAGCAGGTATATTAGGTATTCTTTACTTTTATATATTTTCCAATTTTATAGAGCCAGAATATATGGACAAGATGTACGAAATTGCAAAACAACAGGCTCTGATTGACAACCCTAAATTAACAGAAGAAGAAATAGACAAAGGTATTGAAATGCAAAAGTCGTTCTCTTGGATGTCTTACCCTATAATTTTAATTATGAACATTCTTATTGGGCTGGTTGTTGGCGTTATTACAGGTTTAATTCTTAAAAAAGATAGACCTGCCTACTAAATCTCATTTTTATATTCCCATTTTAGTTTCGGTAAAAATTTTTAATTTATTGATTATCATAATTTTAACCCTATTTTTATAATTATCTTTAAAAACTAACAAGTAGTTAGAAACAAGGAATTACCCGTTATAGCAGAAAAGTTTAAATGACTTCAGTATCAAAATTGTATTTTTGGTCAGACTTATATAAACTGTAAATGGATCTGTCCATAATTATACCCTTACTTAACGAAGAGGAATCTTTAAAAGAACTTCACGATTGGATCGTAAATGTTATGCGTTCCAATAATTTCAGCTATGAGATTCTTTTTATAGATGACGGCAGTACAGATGATTCTTGGAAGATAATTACAGAGCTATCACAAACAAACCCAAGCGTTAAAGGTTTACGGTTTAAAAAGAACTTTGGTAAATCGCAGGCCCTGCATGCAGGTTTCAAAGCTGCAAAAGGTAATGTAGTAATTACAATGGATGCCGACCTTCAGGACGACCCAGAAGAAATTCCCGAACTATACCGGTTGATAAAGGAGGACAAATTCGATTTGGTTTCCGGCTGGAAGAAAAAACGATTTGATTCCGTTCTCTTTAAGAACATGCCCTCTAAACTGTTCAACTGGGCAGCCAGACAAACTTCCGGTGTAAAACTGCATGATTTTAACTGTGGTCTAAAAGCTTTTGATCAAAATGTAATTAAAAGTATAGAGGTTTCTGGTGAAATGCACCGGTACATTCCTGTTTTAGCTAAAAACGCCGGTTACAGTAATATTGGCGAAAAAATCGTAAAACATCAGGCTCGTAAATACGGGAAGACCAAATTTGGAATGGAACGTTTTATAAATGGTTTCCTAGATTTGCTTACCATTTGGTTTGTATCCAAATTTGGTCGGCAACCTATGCATTTATTTGGAGCTCTAGGGGTTCTCATGTTCATAATAGGCTTTGGTTTTGCCATTTATTTGGGTATTGACAAGCTTTTTATAAACCCCTACGGAAGATTAATTACGGATCGCCCACAATTTTTCATTGCGCTTACTGCAATGATTTTAGGTACACAATTATTTTTAGCTGGATTTTTAGGCGAAATTTTAATAAGATCACGAAAAAACGAAACACGTTATACTATATCCGAAGAAATAAGTGATGACACAAAAGCAAAGCAATATTCTTCGTAATTTTAAGCGCTAATAAACACATATAATAAAGACACTATTATGGATGCCATTCTAAATACCGCCAAATCTTGGTTAACCGATTTTTTTGACCCAGAAGTAAGAAAGGAAGTTCAACATCTAATTGACAATGATACAGATGAACTAAAAGACCGTTTTTACAAACAAATGGAATTTGGAACTGGTGGTATGCGCGGTGTAATGGGTGTAGGCACTAATAGAATCAATAAATATACGTTAGGTAAAAGTACGCAAGGGCTTAGCAACTACCTTGTAAAAACATACGGTGAAAAAGGGCTAAAGGTAGTCATAGCTTTTGACTGTCGCCACAATAGTGATACTTTGGCCAGAACGGTGGCAGAAGTACTATCCGCAAACGGAATCAAAGTTTATTTATTTTCAGAATTGCGTACCACACCAGAACTTTCTTTTGCCGTTAGGCATCTAGAATGTCATGCAGGTATCGTGTTGACAGCTTCTCACAATCCACCAGAGTATAATGGTTACAAAGTGTATTGGACAGATGGTGGACAAATTGTTCCTCCGCAGGATGGAGAGATTATTTCAGAAATCAATTCACTTTCTTTTGAGGATATCAATTTTACAGCTAACGATAGTTTAATAGAAACAATAGATAAAGAAGTAGATGAAGCTTTCATTGAAGAATCTGTTGCAAAAGGAAATTTCAACGCTGCCGGTAAAGATGATTTTAAAATCGTTTTTACATCACTTCATGGTACATCCATAACCGCAATTCCCGAAGTATTAAAAAGAGCCGATTATAAAAATGTTACCATCATAGAAGAGCAGGCCAAACCTAACGGAGATTTTCCAACGGTAAAATCGCCAAACCCGGAAGAGCCGGAAGCACTTTCTATGGCTGTTACAAAAGCTGAAGAAATAGGTGCTGATATGGTTGTTGGCACGGATCCTGATAGTGACCGTTTAGGTATAGCCGTTCGTAATCTTGATGGTGAAATGGAAATCGTTAATGGTAACCAAGCCATGATTTTAATGACCAAATTTCTTTTGGAACAACAAAAACAAAAAGGCTTTAAAGGCAATGAATTTATAGCTACTACCATCGTTTCTACCCCTATGATGGAAGCTATGGCCAAAGCATACGGGGTTGAGTTCAAAACTGCACTTACCGGTTTTAAATGGATCGGTAAGATGATTAAAGATTTTCCTGAATCCAACTTTATTGGTGGTGGTGAGGAAAGCTTCGGTTATATGGTGGGCGATTTTGTTCGTGACAAAGATGCCGTTACCTCTACCCTATTGGCATGTGAAATTGCTTCTCAAGCCAAAGCCAACGGAAGCTCTTTTTATAAGCAACTAATTGATTGTTATGTTGATTATGGCTTCTACAAAGAAAAACTTATTTCCATCACTAAAAAGGGAATGAGCGGTGCAGAAGAAATTAAACAGATGTTGAAGGACTTTAAAGAGAACCCTGTTTCCTCTGTTGCTGGTTCAAAAGTTAAATGGATTGAAGATTACAACACTTCTATCGCCAAAAATGTACTTACCGGCGAAGAAAAAAATATCGATATTCCAAAATCCAATGTATTGATATACGAAACCGAAGATGGAACCCGAATAGCTGCAAGGCCAAGTGGAACCGAGCCTAAGGTGAAATTTTATATCAGTACAAATACGACATTGGATAAAGCAGAAGATTTCAAAAAAGTCTCTAAAGAATTGGATAATAAAATTCAGGATATACTTAGAGAACTTAATCTCGGTTAATGGAGTATTTCAAAAAAATCCTTCGGTTCGCAAAGCCGTATAAATTATTTGCGATTTTAAATATTATTTCAAACATTCTCTATGCCTTGTTTTCAACATTGGCAATGATTTCATTGTTTCCGATGTTATCAGTTTTGTTTGATAATACCAAAGCTGTTTACAAAAAACCTGTTTGGCGGGGGCTTTCCGATGCGAAGGATTATATAATGGAATACCTGAATTTTTTCGTTACCGAAAGAAGTCAACAGGACGGTGCAGGAGATGTTTTAATGCTGATGGTAGCCTTGATTATTGTTATGTTTTTTATGAAAAACATCTTCAATTATCTTGCCATGTATTTTATTACCTATTTAAGAAATGGCGTACTTAAAGATTTACGTAACGAACTGTACAACAAAACAGTTGAACTACCTATATCTTATTATTCCGAAAAGCGAAAAGGTGACACCATAGCCCGCATTACATCGGATGTTTTGGAAATTCAACATTCCTTTTTATCTATATTAGAGCTTATAGTTAGAGAACCTTTGACTATACTCTTCACGATTGTAGCCATGTTATCTATAAGTCCAAAACTGACTTTATTTGTGTTTTTATTTCTTCCTCTTTCGGGATTTTTGATTTCGTTGATAGGCAAGTCTTTAAAACGCAAATCAGATAAGGTTCAAAAAGAACAAGGTCATTTTTTATCCATTTTAGAAGAAACCTTAGGGGGTCTCCGTGTTATAAAAGCGTTCAATGCGGAATCTAGATTTGGTAGAACTTTTCAAGCATCCACAAAACGTTTCTACAATTTCTCTAACAGTTTATTAAATAGGCAAAACCTTGCCTCGCCAACAAGCGAATTTTTTGGTATTGCTGCTATTGGTGTTATACTTTGGTATGGAGGACAAATGGTACTGGTTGAAAAAACACTAGAACCAGAACTCTTTATTACCTATATGACACTTTCGTATCAGATTTTAACACCTGCAAAAGCTATTAGTAAAGCCTCGTACAGTGTTAAAAAAGGAAATGCCGCTGCAGAACGAGTTATGGAAATTCTTGAGACAGAAAATCCAATTGTGGATAAGCCGGATGCCTTAATCAAGGATACTTTTGATAGTGGAGTAGATTTACAAGACATCTCTTTTAAGTATGAAGATGAATATGTACTTAAGAATTTCAATTTAAAAGTTCCCAAAGGAGAAACTGTAGCTCTTGTTGGTCAGTCCGGTAGTGGTAAAAGTACTATTGCCAACCTTGTTACTCGTTTTTACGATGTAAACGAAGGCAAAATATCAATAGATGGACATAACATTAAAGATATCTCAAAAAAATCATTACGAGGTCTGTTAGGCCTTGTAACCCAAGATTCCATTTTATTTAATGATACGGTAGCGAATAATATTTCCTTAGGCAAAGAAAATGCCTCCAAAGAAGAAATTATAGAAGCTGCTAAAATTGCCAATGCCCACGACTTTATAGCAGAATTACCAAATGGCTATGATACCAATATTGGTGATAGCGGAAACAAACTTAGTGGCGGTCAAAAACAACGCCTATCTATTGCAAGAGCAGTACTAAAGAATCCTCCTATCATGATACTGGATGAAGCTACCTCCGCTTTAGATACGGAGAGTGAGCGCTTGGTGCAAGATGCTCTTGAAAAAATGATGCGCAATAGAACTTCCATCGTTATTGCCCATAGACTTTCCACCATTCAGAATGCCAATACCATTGTTGTACTTCAAAAAGGCGAGATAGTGGAACAAGGTTCTCACGATGAACTCATCGCAAAGGACGGCGCCTATAAAAAATTGGTGCAAATGCAATCTTTGGGATAAGCAATTAAACCTTTTCTTAAATTTATAGTCTTAACTACAAGAATTTAAGTCCAATTCATTTGATTGCAGAGGAAACCTTAGTAAATCAGTTACAACAGACAGAAACGCAAGCCAGCGCTTTTGGAGTGTTGGTAGACACCTACAAAGAGCGTCTGTACTGGCATATTCGTAGAATTGTGTTAAATCATGACGATGCGGATGACGTGTTGCAGAATACATTTATTAAGATTTACAAGAACATTTCAAATTTTAAGGGCAATAGCAAGTTATATTCTTGGATATATAGGATAGCCACTAACGAGGCGCTTTCTTTTTTGAAGACCAAATCTAGGATGATGGGGGTTAGCGATAGCGAATTACAAGAGCGTTTAGTTGAAAACTTAACGGCGGACGTTTATTTTGAAGGTGAGGAAATACAACTTAAGCTACAGCAGGCCATAGCAACCCTTCCGGAAAAACAAAAGTTGGTCTTTAATATGAAATACTTTGAAGAGCTTAAATACGAAGAAATTTCAGAGATTCTTGAAACATCCATTGGAGGACTAAAGGCCTCTTATCATATAGCAACCAAGAAAATAGAAGCACATTTAAAAGAACAAACCGAATATCTTTAGCAACATAACTTATGAAGCCATTCGATAAAAATAATCCGTTTAAAGCCCCTGAAGGGTATTTTAAAAAGTTTGATGAAAACCTTTTTAAAAAGCTCTCTAGTAAAGATTTGGCTATACCAAAAAAGGAAGGCTTTAAGCTTCCTAATGGTTATTTTGATTCTTTAAATGACAAGTTGCAAGAGAAATTAAATGCGGAACAAACCAACAAGGTCGTTCCCTTAAAATCATATAAAAAATACTACTATGCCGTAGCGGCCGCTGCTGCAGTACTAGTTATAGCGCTAACTGTAAATTTAAATAAAACGGAGAAAATTGGCTTTGATGATTTGGCACAAGCAGATATTGAAAACTATTTTGACAAAAATGAGCTAGACCTTACCAGCTATGAATTAGCAGAGGTAATGCCTATAGGCGAGCTTGAAATGACAGACATGTTCGAGAGTAATTTTAGCGAAGAAAATGTGCTAGATTATCTTAATGAGAACACAGAGTATTTAGACGAATTAAATCTTGAGGACAATGAATAGATTAAAAAAAATAATCGTAACCATGGTGCTTCTACTAGCATCTGTGCAATTCTACGCACAGAGACCACATGATCACGATAAAATAAAGACCCTTAAAATAGCTTTTATAACGGAGCGATTGGATTTGAGCAGTAAAGAAGCGCAGGCTTTTTGGCCCATTTATAATGAATATGAGAGTAATCGTGCATCGCTTAGGGAAAAAGAACACAGTCAAATCCGAAGCAAGGTAAAAGAATCCCATAATCTTTCTGAGAAAGAAGCAAAGGCCATTGTGGAACTGTTTCTAGAATTTGAGCAAGAAGAAGAAGATATACGGAAAGACTTTATAAAAAAAGCTGCCGAAGTCATAACCGCTAAAAAAACACTTTTACTCTTACGGTCAGAAGAGGAATTTAAAAGGCAGCTTATAAAAAAATATCACCAAAAACGTGGTGAAAGTGGCAAAAACATACCTTAAATTAAGGTCTCAATTAAAAATTAGTCGTGCTATTCTATTCTTACCTGCGGCATAGGCTATCTTTTCGTTCTGAAACCGAATGGTGTAAAATGATTCTTCAGATAATTGTTTCCAGGTTTCACCCCTGTCATTAGAGTAAGAAACACCGGTAAAACCAACAGCTACAAGGCCATTACCATTAGAACCCGGCACGAACTGGACACAACTTTTATATTGCGGATTTTGACCATCCGCTATTAGTTGCCAAGTATTACCTCCATCAACAGTTACGGCCTTATTAGCCGTATTGACTTCGGGCTTCGTAAAATCACCCCCTATGGCAAAACCTATATTTTCATCATAAAAATCAATTGAAAAAATGCCCTGTGTCTCTACATTACTGGACACCGGAGTATTTTGAATTTCCCATGTTTTACCTTTATCACCTGTAAAATAAACCCTGCTTTTATTGGTAGCTATCCATGTCTTGCCGTTTATGTTGGCAATATTTGTATTACTAGCGGCAAAAGCACCTTCGCCTTCTAAAGCCTCAGGCAATTCAGAACAAGAAATTTTCTTCCAAGAAACACCCCCATCTCTGGTAATTATAATACTTAAACATCCATTCATACTATCTCCAACTGCAATACCTTCATTGTCATTCCAAAAGATCATAGCATCGTAAAAAACGTTTTCATCTTCTTCCATATAGACCAGTTCCATTCGTCCGTTATCTCCTGTTTTATAAAGTAACGCAGGATTGGCTACTGACAGCATAAAAAAATCCTTTGTAGTATGCGCAATAGCGCGAAATTCAGGAATAATGGTATGATATTTCTCAATACTTTCCATAATTTTACCTGTTGCTAGCTCCACACTTCCAAATACGCCATTACTACCGGCATATCCAAGATTATCGCCCATAATCTCTATGGCCCTAATACTCACAGAATCTTCGTATATGGTTTTAATTTCAACAGAAGAAAAGGCTTCATTATTATGCTTTTCCGAGCACGAAACAAACAGAACTACAATCAAAAAAGTCAATAGAACACGCATATGTACAAAGTTTCTCAAAAATAAAGGTAATCCAATGGCAAAACAATACCTTTGCAGCCTTAATTTTTTGTAATGAAGCTACATAGAAACTTGGTGTTTGCAGTAATCGATGCCTTGAACTTGATTTTTAACGAAAGAGAATATGCCGATAAGGTGGTACAAAAAGTACTAAAATACGATAAACGCTGGGGATCTCGTGACCGCGGTTTTATTGCAGAGACTACCTATGAAATGGTTCGTTACAAAAGGTTATATACTGAAATCGCAGATGTAAAGGCGCCATTTAGCAGACCTGATCTTTTTAGAATGTGGGCCGTTTGGGCTGTTTTAAAGGGTATAAAGCTTCCAGACTGGAAACAAATTGAGCCTACGCCGGAACGCCGTATCAAAGGACGTTTTGACGAACTTTCTAATATCAGAAAGTATAGAGAATCCTTACCTGATTGGATTGATGAAATATGCTTGAAAGCATTAGGAGAGAAGCTATGGAACGCCGAAAGTGCTGCGCTTAATGTTCAGGCGGAAGTTATTTTAAGAACCAATACCTTAAAAACTAATAAAGAAACGCTTCGGAAAGCCCTATTGGATGAAGGTATTGTTGTTGAACCCATCAAAGGATACGCAAGTGCGCTTAGATTACCTGAACGTGCCAATGTTTTTGTGACCGAATCATTTAAAAAAGGATTTTTTGAAGTTCAAGATGCCTCTTCACAATTAGTTTCCGAATACTTGGACGTTAAACCAGGGCAACGTGTAGTGGATACCTGTGCTGGTGCCGGTGGGAAATCACTTCACCTTGCTGCGCTTATGGAAAATAAAGGTCAGCTTATTTCCATGGACATCTATGGTAGCAAACTAAAAGAGTTAAAAAGACGAGCCAGAAGAAATAATGCCCATAATATTGAAACTCGAGAAATTGAGTCTACGAAAGTCTTTAAGAAACTTTATGGTAGTGCAGACCGTGTATTGATAGATGCCCCCTGTACTGGTCTTGGGGTTCTGCGTAGAAACCCGGACAGCAAATGGAAAATGCAACCCGAGTTTCTTGAAAAAATTACGAAAACGCAGCATGATATCATTCGTAGTTATAGCAAAATAGTGAAACCAGGCGGAAAAATGGTTTATGCGACTTGCTCAATTCTTCCGCAGGAAAATAATGACCAAGTGGTCTCTTTTTTAGCTTCAGAAGAAGGGAAAGACTTCAGTTTGGTTAAAGAGAATAAGATTTACGCATCTAAAAGTGGATTTGACGGGTTTTACATGGCCCTGTTAGAGAGGAAATAATGTACACACTTTTTTCAACTCATTTTACCCTTCTTCCTAGGAGGGTAAACTCAATCTGCAAAGTAATCAACAACCTGTTAACTTCTCGTTAGAAAAATTTACGATACTCCTTTAAAAAGAGCCTTTTAAAGGCTAAATTTGCGCTTTCTCAAACCTATCAATTTACAAGCTAGATGATTCACTTCTTCGGGGATGCAGCCAATAAAGTTTATGCCGTTCAAACGGTGGATGAACTTTCGCAGGAAAACATAAATAAATTAACGTGGTTGTTCGGCAACCTACCAAAAATAAATACGGCGTCTATAGACGCCTTTTTTGTTGGCCCTAGGGCGGCAATGATTACACCATGGAGTACCAACGCCACAGAAATTACTCAAAACATGGGTGTTGAAGGCATCATTAGAATAGAAGAGTTCAAAGCATCAAGCGAAGAATTTACCGATTTTGACCCCATGCTTTCTGAAAAATTCAACGGTTTAACTCAATCTATCTTTAAAATTGATGTAAAGCCTGTCGCTGTTCAAAGCATAGAAAATATAGGCGAATACAATCAAAAAGAAGGTTTGGCCTTAAGCGATGAAGAGGTAACGTACTTAGAAAATCTTGCCACTAAATTAGGCAGAAAACTAACAGATTCGGAAGTTTTTGGTTTTAGCCAAGTGAATTCAGAACATTGCCGCCATAAAATATTCAACGGTACTTTTGTAATTGATGGCGTTGAAAAACCGTCTTCGCTCTTCAAACTGATAAAGAAAACATCGCAAGAGTTTCCTAACGATATCGTTTCTGCATATAAAGATAATGTAGCTTTCGTAAAAGGACCAAAAGTGACCCAATTTGCCCCAAAAAGTGCCGATAAACCCGATTTTTATCAAGAAACGGAGTTTAATTCGGTAATTTCCTTAAAAGCGGAAACACACAATTTCCCTACCACCGTAGAGCCTTTTAACGGGGCCGCAACAGGTTCGGGTGGAGAAATTCGTGACCGTTTGGCCGGTGGAAAAGGCTCTTTGCCTTTAGCGGGAACTGCTGTCTATATGACGGCATATTCTCGTTTACAAGAAGACAGACCTTGGGAAAAAGCATTTCCGGAAAGAGAATGGTTGTACCAAACGCCAATGGACATCCTCATAAAAGCATCTAATGGTGCTTCTGATTTCGGGAACAAATTCGGACAGCCACTTATTGCAGGTTCTGTATTGACATTTGAGCATGACGAGTCTAAAGACAGTGACAATACAAATACAAGAAAATTAGGTTTTGATAAAGTGATTATGCAAGCCGGTGGTATTGGTTACGGAAAAGCAGAGCAAGCTTTAAAAGATACGCCAAAAACTGGCAATAAAATCGTGATTCTTGGTGGTGAAAATTACCGTATTGGTATGGGTGGTGCTGCAGTATCTTCGGCTGATACTGGTGCGTTTGCTTCTGGTATTGAATTAAATGCCGTACAACGTTCTAACCCTGAGATGCAAAAGCGTGCTGCAAATGCCGTTCGTGGCATGGTGGAAAGTGATGAAAATTTTATTGTTTCTATTCATGATCATGGTGCTGGTGGACATTTAAATTGTCTATCTGAATTGGTTGAAGATACTGGCGGAAAAATAGATTTGGATGCATTGCCTATTGGAGACCCTACGCTTTCTGATAAAGAAATTATTGGCAACGAATCGCAAGAGCGAATGGGCTTAGTAATTGCCGAAAAACATTTGGAGACGCTTAACAAAATTGCAAATCGTGAACGTTCGCCCATGTACACCGTTGGAGATGTAACGGGCGATAATCGATTTACATTCCAATCTAAAACCAAAGGTAACAAACCCATGGATTTAGCCATGGAAGATATGTTTGGAAGTTCACCAAAAACAGTTTTAAGAGATAAAACAGTTACTAGAAACTATAAAAATCCAAGATATAAAACCAAAAACTTAAGCATTTATTTAAATCAAGTGTTACAACTTGAAGCTGTAGCGTGTAAAGATTGGTTAACAAATAAAGTAGACCGTTGTGTTGGTGGTAAAGTAGCCAAACAACAATGTGTTGGGCCTTTACAAATTCCTTTGAATAATGTAGGTGTTATGGCACTTGATTTTAAAGGGAAAGAAGGTGTGGCAACATCAATAGGGCATTCGCCTATTTCTGGATTAATTAATCCGGTTGCAGGAAGTAGAAACTCGATTACCGAAGCACTTACCAATTTGGTTTGGGCGCCTTTAAAAAATGGTTTGAAAGCGGTTTCATTATCGGCAAACTGGATGTGGCCTTGTAAGAATGAAGGTGAAGATGCGCGTTTGTATGAAGCGGTTCAGGCAATTTCTGAATTTTCAATCGATTTAGGTATTAATGTACCAACGGGAAAGGATTCATTGTCTATGAAACAGAAATATCCTAACGAGGATGTCATTTCTCCTGGTACGGTTATTATTTCTACTGGTGCTAATTGTAATGATATTACTAAGGTTGTAGAGCCTGTTTTAAATAAAAACGGTGGTAATATTTATTATATTAATGTTTCTCAAGATGATTTTAAATTGGGTGGAAGTTCTTTCAATCAAGTATTAAATACCATTGGAAATGATGCGCCTAATGTAAAAGATGCCGGCTATGTTGCAACTGTATTCAATACCATTCAATCTTTAATTGTTAAGGATAAAATTACTGCAGGACACGATGTGGCTTCAGGTGGTTTAATAACAACGCTTTTAGAACTTTGTTTTGCTGATGTAGATTTAGGTGCAAATTTAGATCTTTCTAAATTGAATGAAGAAGATTCTATAAAAGTGTTATTTGCTGAAAACTCAGGACTTGTTTTTCAAGCAGATGCTTCAGTAGAAACTGTGTTATCTGAAAATAATATTGAATTTTTCAATATTGGTTCAGCAAACAATTCTGGAAATTTAAACATTAATAACAACGATGACACGTTCGATTTTAACATTGCTGAAACTAGAGACGTTTGGTATAAAACATCTTTCTTATTAGACCAAAAGCAAACAGCAAATGGTTTAGCGCAAGATCGTTTTGATAATTATAAAAATCAACCTTTAGAATATATTTTCCCAAAACACTTTACAGGAAAATTAGAGGATGTATTGTCAGGTCGAGCGCAGTCGAGACCTATTGACAACCTTTCGACTGCGCTCAAGGAGACAAGACGTCCAAAAGCGGCAATACTTCGTGAAAAGGGATCAAACTCTGAACGTGAAATGGCAAACGCCATGTATTTAGCAGGTTTTGATGTTAAAGATGTACACATGACCGATTTAATTTCGGGTCGCGAAACACTTGAAGATATAAAGTTTTTAGGAGCTGTTGGTGGTTTTTCAAACTCCGATGTTTTAGGTTCTGCAAAAGG